>Ga0070741_10000314_pt1 | contig 184158 bp, 166 predicted proteins | sample Coa_R1_4_FD_66440 | JGI IMG/M metagenome (GOLD analysis project Ga0070741, IMG submission 66440) | Surface soil microbial communities from Centralia Pennsylvania, which are recovering from an underground coalmine fire - Coalmine... | ecosystem: Environmental > Terrestrial > Soil >... | reverse complement strand
GCGATGCCGGCGGGAGTTCCGTGTCGCGCTACAATTTCTCGAACGGCATGTTTGTCGGCACCGAACGCAGCACGTTGGGTTTCGGCATGAGCGGCATCGCCTCGGGCGGCGCGTTCGGCAATCTCCATTACGATGGTGCGCAATTCGGCTATAACTTCCAGAACTCGCCCGTCATGGTGTTCGGCAGCGTCGGTAGTTTGAAATATGACTCGGGTCTCGGCACGGCTCTGAGCAGTTCCTTCAGCAATCCCAACTCCAGCACGGTCGCCGGCTACAGCTCCCATGTCGGCGTGGAATTCCGCCCCACCTCGAATCTCAGCTTCTCGTTCGGGGCGGGCTTCGCCCAGCAAGGCCAAGGCTCGGGGCTCGTGGACAGCGATATCCACTCCGACCTGCCGCCCGGCGCCTCGCCACTGGCCTTCGGCCATCGCTGATTGGCGCAGCTTAAGTCATCACCCCCACGATCGCGCCCATCAGGCACGTGGTCAGCGTGCCCGAGACGATCGACTTCACGCCCAGCGCGTTGATCTCCTCGCGCCGCTCCGGCGCCATGGTGCCGAGGCCGCCGATCATGATGCCGAGGCTGCCGAAATTGGCGAAGCCGCACATGGCATAGAGCATGATCAGCCGCGAGCGCGTATCAAGGGCATCAGGCGCGAGCTTCGACAGGTCGATATAGGCGATCAACTCGTTGAGCACCGTCTTGGTGCCCATCAGGCTGCCGGCGGTCACCGCTTGCGACCACGGCAGTCCCATCAGCCAGCACACCGGCGCCATCACGAGCCCAAGCAGCCGCTGCAGCGAGATCGCGGCGCCGCCGACATGCGGCAGCAGGCCGAGGATTGCGTTGGCGAGATAGACCAGCGCCACCAGCACGATCAGCATGGCAACGATGTTGAGCAATAGCTCGAGCCCGGCCGCGGTGCCCTTGACGATTGCATCCATGGTGCTCGACGCTTCCATCTTGGGATCCTCGCCGAGCGCGCCGCCGGTCAGATGATCGCCGGTCTCGGGCACCATGATCAGGCTGATGAGGATAGCGGCGGGTGCGCCGAGCACGGAGGCGATCACGAAATGCGCGGCGGCATCGGGAATCAGCGGGGCCAGCAGCGTCGCGTAGAGCACGAGCACGGTGCCGGCGATGCCGGCCATGCCGCCGGTCATCACCAGAAACAATTCGCTGCGCGTCATCTTCGCCAGATACGGACGCACGAACAGCGGCGCCTCGACCATGCCGAGGAAGATGTTGGCCGCCGTCGACAGGCCGACCGCGCCGCCGACGCCGAGCGTGCGCTCGAGCAGCCAGGCCATGCCGCGCACCACCGGCGGCAGCACCCGCCAATAGAACAGCAGCGTGGTCAGCACGCTCATGACCAGCACGATCGGCAGCGCCTGGAAGGCGAGGATGAAGTCGGCGCCCGGCGCCTTGACGTCGAACGGCGCAGGTGCGCCGCCGACATAGCCGAACACGAAGGAGGTGCCGGCGCGCGAGGCCGCCGAGATGGTCTCAACCGCGGCGTTGATCGCGCCGAAGGCGTGCGCGACCAACGGCAGTTTGATCAGCACGACGGCGGTGACAAGCGTCGCCACCAGTCCGATCGCAGCCTGTCTCAGCGACACCGCGCGGCGGTTCTCGCCCAACATCCAGGCAATCGCGAGCAGTGCGATGATGCCGATCGCCGATTGCAGTTGAAGCATGTGTCCCCCATGCGGCCCTGGTTCTCGATTATGCCGAGCCCTGATTGCAGTGCAATGCCGCCTCCCGCTGCAACTTGAAGAATTGACAAGGCCGGTCTCCTCGGTCACCGATCCGTTATGTCCTCCGTGCTGTCCGTGAGCGCCGGCGCGCTGCTCAAGCAATCCTCGTTCCTGCTCTTCCTGTCCTCGCGAAGCCTGTCGCGCCTTGCGAGCCTGGTGGGGATCGTGGCGATGGGCTGGCAGATCTACGATCTGACCGCCAGCGCCTTCGCGCTCGGGATGGTGGGACTGGTCGGCTTTCTTCCGACCGCGTTTCTGGTGTTCGTTGCGGGACACGCCGCGGATCGCTACGAGCGCAAGCGAATCATGCAGGCGTGCCAGCTTGCGGAGGCCCTGACGACGGCCTTTCTCGCCTGGGGCGCCTTTGCCGGCTGGCTCAACGTGGTTCACATCTTTGTGGCCACCCTGGTGCTGGGTACGACGGCCGCGTTCGAGAATCCGGCGACCGCGGCGCTGTTGCCGCTGATTGCGCCGAAGGGGGCGCTGCAGCGCGCCACCGCCCTGTCGAGCGGCGCCGCGCAATTGGCCACGATCGCTGGCCCCGCGCTCGGCGGCTTGGCCTATGCCGTTTCGCCCGGCTTGCCCTATGCAATCATGGTGCTGTTCTGGCTCCTGGCTGCGCTGTTGGTCGGCGCCATCCAGCTCATGCAACCGGACGAGCCCGAAGCGGCGGAGAAGGGCGACGCAACGCCGGGCGATCTGTTCGCCGGCGTGCATTTCATCCGCCAGAGTCCGCCCATCCTTGGTACGATCTCGCTCGATCTGTTCGCGGTGCTGTTCGGCGGCGTCACCGCGCTGCTGCCGATCTATGCCCGCGATATCCTGACGGCGGGCCCGCTCGGCCTCGGCATCCTGCGCGCGGCGCCGGCGGTCGGCGCGCTGCTGATGACCTCTTACCTCGCGCGTCATACCATCCGCCGGCACGTCGGCTTGCGCATGTTTCAGGCGGTGATCGTGTTCGGCGTGGCCACGGTCGTGTTTGCGCTGTCGCACTGGATGTGGCTCTCGGTGCTCGCGCTCGCCGTGCTCGGGGCGGCGGACAATGTCAGCGTCGTGATCCGCTTCTCGCTGGTGCAATTGGCGACGCCGAACGAGATGCGCGGACGGGTGGGCGCGGTGAATTTCCTCTTCATCAACGCCTCCAACAATCTCGGCCAGTTCGAAAGCGGCGTCACCGCGGCGCTGTTCGGCACGGTGCCCGCCGCCGTGCTCGGCGGCGTCGCCACGGTCGCCGTGGCGCTCGCCTGGATGAAGCTGTTTCCCACGCTGCGCGACGTGGACCGGCTGGAGTGAGTGTTGGAATTGACCGCGGACTTCCAATTCTCACCGTCACCCTGAGGTGCTCGCGGAACGCGAGCCTCGAAGGGCGACGGCCCGGCTGCGAGCACCGGGGCCGTTCATCCTTCGAGGCTCGCTCCGCTCGCGCCTCAGGATGACGGTGAGAGAGCGTCGCCCGTTTGAAACAATGGCCCGCCGTTCTACCCCCGTCCCACGAACGGCATCTTCGAGGCCATCACCGTCATGAACAGCACATTGGCATCGAGCGGCAGGCTGGCCATGTAGGCCACGGCATCGCCGACCGCCTTGGAGTCCATGCGCGGCTCCGGCATCTTGCGGCCGTCGGGCTGCAGCACGCCCTCGACCATGCGCTCGGTCATCGGCGTCGCGGCATTGCCGATATCGACCTGGCCGACCGCGATGTCATAGGCGCGGCCATCGAGATTGCTCGCTTTGGTGAGGCCCGTGATGGCGTGTTTGGTCGAGGTATAGGCGGCGGAGAAGGGGCGCGGCGCATGCGCCGAGATCGAGCCGTTGTTGATGATGCGGCCGCCGCGCGGCGTCTGGTCCTTCATGATGCGGAAGGCGTGCTGGGTGCACAGGAAGGGGCCGGTGAGGTTGGTGTTGACCACCGCCTGCCACTGCGCGAGGCTCAGATCCTCGAAGGGGACCGCGGGCGCGCCCATGCCGGCATTGTTGAAGAGCAGGTCGAGCCTGCCATAGGTCTGCATCACCTTGGCGAACAGCGCGGCGATGGATGCGGGATTGGTCATGTCCGCCACCACGGGAAGGCTCTTGCCCACGCTCTCGCCGAGCTTCTGCGTCTCCTCGAGCTTGTCGAGGCGCCGCCCGGCCAGCACCACCGTAAACCCTGTCTTCATCAGCGCCAGCGCCGCGGCGCGTCCGACGCCGGTGCCTGCGCCGGTCACGACCGCAATCTTGTGTGCTGCCTCGCTCATCGTTTTTCCTCTTCTTTTGACTTTTGGGCTTCGGATTCGGACTTGTAGGGCGGCAGCGGAATGTTCCGGTGCGCCGCGCGCAGCGCCGCCGACCAGCGCGAGCGCAGATCGTGGAAATAGGGTTCGCCCGCCTCGATGCGGTGGTTGAGATCGGCATCGCAGACATCGTTGCGCACCACCAGCACGTCGATCGGCAGCCCGACGCCGAGATTGGAGCGCATGGTGGAATCCATCGAGATCAATCCGGTCTTCAGCGCCTCGTAGAGTTCGACGTCGTAATGCATGGCGCGGTCGAGCACTGGCTTGCCGTATTTGTGTTCGCCGATCTGCAGGTATGGCGTGTCGGTGGTGCATTCGATGAAATTGCCGGCGGTGTAGACCATGAACAGGCGCATGCGCGCGCCCTTGATCTGGCCGCCGAACAGGAAGGAGACGTCGAAGGAGACATCCTCGGACTTCAGCGCCGGCCCTTCGGTCGCATGGATCTGGCGAATGGCGCGACCGATGCGCTGCGCCGCCTGGAACATGGTCGGCGCGTTCATCAAGGTCTCGATCTCGCCCGTGTCGGGGTCTTCCATCCCTTCCGTCAGGGTCGAGAGCACCGACTGGCTGATGGCGAGATTGCCGGCGCTGGCAATCGCCATGATGCGATCGCCGGGTTTTGCGAAGATGTGCAGCTTGCGGAAGGTGGAGACATTGTCGAGGCCGGCATTGGTGCGGGTGTCCGCAATCATCACCAGGCCTTCGCGCACCAAGATGCCGCAACAATAGGTCATTTCCGTCCCCGAACCTTTTTCTCGCGATGACCGGCTGGAATTACTATCCCAATTTCGTTGAGACCTCCAACCCCAATCCGGAAAGACAGCTTTCCGCGTTCCCGCGGCGGGATTTGCCCGGGTTCTGCATCACAAGGACTAGCGGCGTGATCCCCTGCCAGGTCAGTCGTTCCTGATGTCGCGGTAGGGGCTCGATGTGGAGCGGGCGCCGCTGCGTGCAGCCGTGGTTCTTGAAGATGCGCGATCTCGACGCTTGCATTCGTTAACCAGAACGATGGCCCGGTCATTTGCCGCCAAATTGAACGAGGCTTGTTTACTCAACCTTAGGTCGGGCGCCGTAAAGCGACGCTTCGTCTGCATCTGTTCATGCGGACCCAAAAAACATGCGGGGCCCCTCCGGGAGGCTCGCGCCGATCGTGGTGCCGCTTATGAACGCGCTGGAGGCTTGGGACGACGCTCGGCCTGACGGGAGCGTGAAGGCGATCGGAACCCAGTTTCAGGGAATCGGACTCTACGTCTTCCTGATTGCCTTCACGTCCGTGTATTACCTGTCGAACGCACAGTTCCTGCTCAGCCACTACGATCTGGGCTGGCACCTCGCCGCCGGCGACTTGATCAGAAACCGCGGCGACATCCCCTTCCAGGATCCCTGGTCATTCACGCTCGGAGACAGGCAATGGTATAACCTGTCCTGGCTCTGGGACGTGCTGGCCAGCCTGTTGTTTCAATATACCGGGTTTCCTGGCCTGACGATATCGGTCGTTGCGTGTGGCGCAATCATCACCGGATATCTGACCTTGCTTTGCCGGAGCAGCGGCGCTTCGGCGGCCGCGGTCAGCATTGCCGTTTTCGCTGCATGTCTGCTCTATCCGAGCTTCCCGACCGCCCCGAACGTCTATCTTGCCGCGTCGCCCAACACGGCGACGATGCTGTTTGCCGTCATTTTCTATGGAGAATGCCTGAGGCGAACGCGATGCCTCCTGTTGCCCGCGATCATGGTCCTTTGGGTCAATCTGCACGGCGGCTTTCTGCTCGGCTTTCTCATCATCGGCGTTTTTGGCGGTGTGGCTTTGCTGCGACGGGACGGGGCAGCCGTCAAGCTCTACGGCGTCGCGGGCATCGCCTGCCTTGTTGCAATCCTGATCAATCCCCTCGGCTGGCACATCTACCAGGGCGTGACGGCGACATTGGGCCACTTTGTCCAAGCCTACATCACCGAATGGCTATCCTACTATCACGAGATGAGCATGCCCGGGAGCATCCCAGGCATCATCTTCATGTTGATGTTTGCCGCGCTTGAATTGCGCTACGCGGTCTCGTCCGCTGTCCCTCTCGAGGCGCGGCTGTTGGGCTGGTTGTTCTTGTTCCTGGGACTGTATCAATTCAGGTATATATCCCTCTTCTTCTTGTTCGCGACAATTCCGCTGGCTCTGCACATTGACAGGCTGCTCCCCAAACAGCTGAGCGATCTCAAGATCCAGGGGGCGCTGCTGGTTGCCGGCATCCTTGCGGTATGCGCACTGCCGTGGACCTATCTGCGCGTCGCGCCGGGCTTTGGATTTCCGCAACTGCTTTCAGAACAGGATGCTCGCTATCTGCAGGCGCATTTTCCGCATGCCCGGTTGCTGAACCACTGGAATGTCGGCGGGCTCCTGATCTTCTTCGACCGCGGGGCCGTGCCGCTGTTCGTGGATGGCCGGGCGGCGACGGCCTATCCTGACGATCTGCTGCGTGACTATTTCAAGCTCGCGCAATGGGATGTCGATGAGGCCGCCTGGGACGCGGTGATCGAGAAATACCGGATCGACACCGTGCTATGGGTGAGGGCGCATGACGAGCTGAGGCGCTTTCTCGTCGACAAGAGAGGGTGGAAAGAGGCCTACGACGGAGAATACGAGACGATCTACGTCAAGCCGTGAGGTTGCGTCACGACTGCGTCTGGCTCTGCCATTGCCCCGGCCGGCCGGCTTGCTCCACCTTGACCTCGACCGACAGCGTCTCCGTGCCGCCGCCGTAACGGGTGCCGCGGATCGGAGCGGCGCCGAGATAGTCGAGCCCGGTGGCGACGCGGACGTGGGCATCCGTGGTGCAGATGCAGTTGGCGGCATCGAAGCCGACCCAGCCCAGATCGGGCACGAAGGCTTCCGCCCAGGCGTGGCCAGCCTCCTGCTTGACCATGCCGTCGGAGCGCAGGAAATGGCCGGAGACGAAGCGCGAGGGCACGCCGGCCGCGCGCGCGCAGGCGATGAAGATATGCGCATAGTCCTGGCAGACGCCGCGCTTGAGCGCGAATGCTTCCGCAGCCGAGGTGCCACTATGGGTCGGGTCCTCGTCGAAGATCATGTGCTCGTTGACCTGCGTCATCAGCGAATGCAGGTAGCCGAGCACGTCCTGTTCGGACTCCGCGCGCAATTCGCGGGAAAACGCCGCCATCGCCGGATTGACCGCGGTGAGCTGGGTGGAGCGCAGGAACAAGCTCGGCGGAAAACGCTCGTCGGTGCCGCGCAGCACCCCGCCATTGTCGTGGGTCTCGACCAGCCCCTCGACAGTGATGGTGAGGTCTGACAGCGAGCCGTGGGTCATCACATGGGTGAGATTGCCAAAGGCGTCTTCGTGGACGTCGAGGCGGGAATCCGTGGAGACATCGATCTGCCATTCCGCGACATATTGGCCGTCATGGCTGCCCGGCGTCATCCGCAGGATCTGGATCACACTACTGGCCGGCGGGTCGTAGCGGTAGGTGGTGGCGTGGAAGATTTTCAGGCGCATGGCGGTCGTTCATGGCTCGAGGCAGCTAAATGGTGATCATTCTGGACGAGCAGATCCAAATCTGCCCGTCATCCTGAGGTGCGAGCGGAACGCGAGCCTCGAAGGATGAACGGCCCCCGCTGCAGCCACCGGGGTCGTCGCCCTTCGAGGCTCGCGTTCCGCGAGCACCTCAGGGTGACGGTGATGGTTGGGAGTCCGGTCCTGTTCAACACGATTATGCTCTAAAACACCCGGCCAACCAAGACGTGGATGGCCGGGTCAAGCCCGGCCATGACGTGGGGAGGATGTGTGCCCGCCTTACGCATCAAATCAAATACTGCTTCGTGATGATCTCGCCCAGCCGCGCATTGTCGGCGATGAACTCCTGGATGAACTCGTGGACGCCGTGCTGGAACACGTCGTCCATGTGGCTGTGCTCGAGCCGGTTGCGGACGCCGCGGGCGTGGCGCTGGGCGGGGCCCTGGCGGCCATAGGCGACGCCGATCTGGTCGAGGTTGCGCACCAGGTTGCCGTAGCAGCTCGCAAGCGAGCGCGGCAGCGAGTCGTTGAGGATGAGCAGGTCCGCGATCAGCCACGGCTTCAGCGTCTCGCGATAGACCCAGTGATAGGCGGTCAGCGCCGAGACCGAGCGCAGGATCGAGCTCCATTGATAGAAGTCGAGCGGGCCGCCGACATGCTCCTCTTCCGGCAGCAGCACGTGATATTTGACGTCGAGGATGCGCGCGGTGTTGTCGGCGCGTTCGAGATGCACGCCCAGGCGCGAGAACCAGTAGGCGTCGTTGCGCAGCATGGTGCGGTAGGCCGAGCCGTCGAAGCGCAGCGAGGTCTCCTGCACAAAGCGCAGGAAGCGCGCCAGCTCCTCGCGGCTCGTGGCGCCCTTGCTCCAGACCTCCTGCAGCTCGATCCAGGCCGAGTTGATGGTGTCCCACATCTCGCTGGTCAGCGCCGTGCGCACCGAGCGCGAATTGAGCCGCGCGGCCTCGATGCAGTTCTTGATCGAGGAGGGGTTGTTCACATTGAACGAGAGATATTCGACGACGTTCTGCTCGTTGGCCTCGCCATACGCCTCGTAGAAGCTCTGGCTGACGCCGGCGGTGAGCAGCGCCGACTCCCACTCATTGGTCTTGCCGACATAGGCGGCGGGCAACGCGGTGACGCGCAAGGTCGCGTCGATGGTGCGCGCGATATATTCGGCCCGTTCGACATAGCGGGCGAGCCAGTACAGGTTTTCGGCAGTTCGCGACAGCATGAATTACTCGTCCAATATCCAGGTGTCCTTGGTGCCGCCGCCCTGGCTCGAATTGACCACGAGCGAGCCTTCCTTCAGTGCCACGCGGGTGAGACCGCCGGGCACGATGGTGACGCGGTCCTTTCCCGTCAGTACGAACGGCCGCAGGTCGACATGGCGCGGCGCCAGGCCAGACTCGACGCAGGTCGGGCAGGTCGAGAGCGCCAGCGTCGGCTGCGCAATAAAGCCCTCCGGCTCGCGCTTGAGCTTGTCGCGGAACGCCTCGATGGTCGCTTTGGTGGCAGACGGCCCGATCAGCATGCCGTAGCCGCCGGAGCCGTGCACCTCCTTGACCACGAGATCGGCGAGGTTGTCGAGCACGTAAGCGAGATCCTTCGGCTCGCGGCAGCGCCAGGTCGGCACGTTCTTGAGGATCGGCTCCTCGCCGAGATAGAACTTCACGACGTCAGGCATGTAGGAATAGATCGCCTTGTCGTCGGCAATGCCGGTGCCGACCGCATTGGCAAGCGTGATGTTGCCGGCGGCATAAGCCGACATCAGCCCGGGCACGCCGAGCGCGGAATCCGGGCGGAAGGTGAGCGGGTCGAGGAAGTCGTCGTCGACGCGGCGGTAGATCACGTCGACGCGCTTGAGGCCCTCCGTGGTGCGCATGAACACCTCGTCGTTCCGGACGATGAGGTCACGGCCCTCGACGAGCTCGATGCCGAGCTTGTCGGCGAGGAAGGAGTGCTCATAGTAAGCGGAGTTGTAGATGCCGGGTGTCATCAGCGCGACCGTCGGCTCGGCCGCCGCGCTCTTTGGCGCCACCGAACGCAAGGCCGCGAGCAGCTCGTCCGGATAGCGCTCCACCGGCGCCACGCGATGCCGGGCGAACAGGTCAGGAAACAGCCGCATCATGATCTCGCGGTTTTCCAGCATGTAGGACACGCCCGAGGGCGTGCGGGCATTGTCCTCCAGCACGATGAAATCATTGTCGTCGACCCGGATGATATCGATGCCGGCGATATGGACGTAGACATCATGCGGCACGTCCTGGCCGTTCATCTCGGGGCGGAATACCGGGTTCTGGAAGATCAAATCTTCGGGGATGATGTTGGCGCGCAGGATGTCGCGGCCGTGATAGATGTCGCGCAGGAACATGTTGAGCGCGCGGGTGCGTTGCCTCAGGCCCTTTTCCAAGAGCGTCCATTCCCTGGCCGACAGGATGCGCGGGATCACGTCGAACGGGATCAAGCGCTCCTGGGCTTCGGAGTCGCCATAGACGGCGAAGGTGATGCCGATCCGGCGGAACAGAAGCTCCGCCTCCTGCCGGCGATATTGCAGCGCGTCCGGCGGCGTCTCCTTCAGCCAGCGGGAGAGCTCCTGGTAGGCCGCGCGGACTTCGCCGCCGAGACCGTTCATCTCATCGAAGGCAACTGCCATAGACCCCGATCACCCCCTTGTGCCAAGCCGAACAGTGCATGACCGAAAGGGATGGTAGCAAGGCCCGGGCCAGCGCGATATGCATTGCGTGGCGGCATTTGGTCGGCGGCTCGCGTGGTTTGCCTGAAAAACTGGCGGCCGGGTGCTCATTTCGACGGCAAAATCCCGTGACTTCAAGGTTTTATTTCAGGATCTTGGCCGGGCAAGTTCGGGACCCCTATAAGGGGTGGGAAAGAAAGTTGGGGAGTAGACATGACCGAGATCGTCACGGCCGGCTTGCTCGTGATCGGCGACGAGATCCTGTCCGGACGGACCAAGGACAAGAACATCGGCTTTATCGCGGAATACCTGACCAATATCGGGATCGACCTCAAGGAGGTCCGCGTCGTCGCCGACGAGGAGGCGGATATCGTCGCCGCATTGAATGCGCTGCGGCACCGCTACACCTATGTCTTCACCACCGGCGGCATCGGCCCGACCCATGATGACATCACGGCCGACGCGGTCGCCAAGGCATTCGGCGTCGGCATCGACCATCACCCGGAGGTGGTCGCGCGCTTTCGCGAGCGCTGGGGCGAGCAGGACCTCAATGAGGCGCGGCTGCGCATGGCGCGGATTCCCGACGGCGCCGAGCTGATCCAGAGCGCGACCATCCTGGCGCCCGGCTTCAAGCTCGACAATGTCATCGTGATGGCCGGCGTGCCCTCGATCATGCAGGCAATGATGGACATCATCTCGCCCAAGCTGAAATCCGGCGTGAAGATGCTCTCTGACAGCGTGCGCGCCAATGCGCGCGAGGGCGACATCGGCGGCCCGTTGCGGGCCATCGCGGAAGCCCATCCCGATACCATCATCGGCAGCTATCCCTTCACCGACGAGGACAGGAAGCCGAACACCAATCTCGTGGTGCGCTCGCGCGATCCGGACAAGCTGGCGGCCGCCATGAATGCGGTGAAGGAGATGCTGGCGGGATTGAACGTGAGCCGCTAAAGCGCGGGCGGCAGTATCATTTGTAGGAGAGAGGCTGATGAACGGGGAAACGACGCTGAGCGCTCAGGAGCGGGCGGGCAAGGCGTTTCCGGTGTCGTGGGACCAGTTCCACCGGGATTGCCGGGCGCTGACCTGGCGGCTCAACGAGGTCGGGCCGTTCCATGCGGTGATCGCGATCACCCGCGGCGGCCTCGTGCCAGCCGCGATCGTCGCGCGCGAGCTCGGCGTTCGCATCATCGATACCGTCTGTGTCGCAAGCTACGATCATGACAAGCAGGGCGACCTGAAGGTGCTGAAAGGCATTTCGGACGAGGCCGCCCGGCTCGGCGGCGGCACCGGCAAGGGGCTCCTGATCGTCGACGATCTCGTCGACACCGGCAAGACCGGGAAAATGGTGCGCGAGCTGCTGCCCGACGCGCATTTCGCGACCGTCTACGCCAAGCCCAAGGGACGGCCTCTGGTCGACACTTTCATCACCGAGGTGTCGCAGGACACTTGGATCTTCTTCCCCTGGGACACCGCGCTGAGTTTCCAGCCTCCGATCCGCGACGGAGCGGCGTGAGTTCTTGCCTCGCCCCGCTTGCGGGGAGAGGCCGGATTGCATCGAAGGATGCAATCCGGGTGAGGGGGACTCTCCGCGCACTGAGCTCGCGGATAGAGCCCCTCATCCCGACCTTCTCCCCGTGAAGGACGGGGAGAAGGAGAAACAACATGCCCCTGCAAAACCGCGTCACCCCATCCGGCGACATCATCGCCACCCCCGAGCGCGGAATGTTTGTCGGCAATCGCGGCATCATCCATGATCCCGCGACCAGAACCCTGCTGAACAAGCGCTGGTCGACATCGGCCTGGCTCACCTGTGTGCTCGAATTCCGCGGCCGCCGCCGCGAGGTGATGGCGCGGCGCAGCTGGACCGAGCTGTTCTTTCTCGACGAGGCCACGGCCTTCGCCGCCGGCCATCGCCCGTGCTTCTATTGCCGCCGCGACGACGCCAACCGGTTTCGCGCAGCCTGGGAGGAGGGCAATCGCAAGCGCGAGCTGCTCGCGCCCGAGATCGATGCGGTGCTGCATCACGAACGGCTCGACGGCCGCAGCAAGCGGCTGCATCCGCTGCCGCTGCCGCTGGCTAATCTGCCCGATGGGACGATGGTGCAGGCCGGGGCGGACAGTTTTGTCGTTGCGCAGGGCCGGCCGCTGCGTTGGTCGCCGGGAGGCTACAGCGACGTCGCCAGCGCGCTGCACGAGCCGATGCTCTTGACGCCGCCCTCGACCTTGCGCGCGCTTCTCGCCGGCTATCGACCCGTGTTGCATCCAAGCGCGAACCGATGATCCTCACCGTAGTGGCCGGCCGTTCTCGTCCACGCTCATGCGGGAGTCCCGCAGTGTCCATTCCTTGATGACCTGCCGGCAGTGCTGGAGCTCGGCGCTCGCAGCGGAAGCCTGCGCCACCAGCGCCTTGCAATGATTGAGCAGCGTGCGGTCGTCGGCGGCCTGCGCGCTGCTCGCCACTGCAAGCCAGGCGAGCAAAGCAACACGACGCATCAGCCGAGCTTCTCCCGCGCAAGCTTGGCACCCGCGCCAAGCGCGGCGAGCTTGGCTTCCGCGATCTCCCGCCGCATCGGGGCCATGCCGCAATTGGTGGTCGCGATCAAATTGCTCGCGGGCACGAATTTCAACACTTGCTCGATGCTCTTGAGGACATCCTCGGCGGTCTCCACCTCGTCAGTGGCGACATCGATCACGCCGGCCTGCACCACCTTGTTGGGCAGAAGCTTCAACAAATCCAGCGGCACTTTCGAATTCCGGCATTCGATCGCGACCTGCTGGATCGGGCTCCTGTCGATGACCGGAAAGATCTCCTCATATTGCCGCCATTCAGCGCCCAGCGTCTGCTTCCAGTCGGTGTTGGCCTTGATGCCGTAGCCGTAGCAGATGTGCACGGCGGTCGCGCAGGTGAGCCCTTCGGCGGCGCGCTCCAGCGCCCTGATGCCCCATTCGTTGACCTCGGACATGTAGACGTTGAACGCGGGCTCGTCGAACTGGATCAGGTCGATGCCGTCGGCCTGCAAGGCTTTCGCCTCCTGGTTCAACAGCTCGGCGAAGGCAAACGCCATCTTGACGCGGTCGTCATAGTGGCGGTCGGCGATGGTGTCGATGATGGTCATCGGGCCGGGCAAAGTGAACTTCAGCTTGCGCGTGGTATGCGTGCGGGCGACGCGCGCCTCGTCTGCATGGACGCGGCCCTTCAGCTTCAAGGGCGCCACCACCTGCGGCACCATCGCCTTGTAGCGGTCATTGCGGATGCCCATCTCGACCTTGTGGGCGAAATCGATGCCGTCGATCTTCTCCAGGAAGCCGTGCACGAAATGCTGGCGCGACTGCTCGCCCTCGGTGACGATGTCGATGCCGAAATCCTCCTGCAGCTTCAGCCACACCAGCGTCGCGTCGCGCTTGGCGCGCAGCAGCGCCTCGCCGGAAGCTTTCCAGGGCGCCCAGAGGATATTGGGCTCGGCAAGCCATTCGGGCTTCGGCAAGGAGCCGGCAATGGTGGTTGGAAACAGCATGGAGCCCTCCCGGTTTTGGCTGATTGAGCCCTTCTGTGCCATGTCTTATGCTCAAGGTACAGAACAACAAAAGTCGTCCCGACACGGGGCGGCTTATCTCCGGGGAAACCATGATCGACCTGCATTATGCGCCGACGCCGAACGGCTGGAAAATCTCGATCATGCTGGAGGAGCTCGGGCTTCCCTATCAAGTGATCCCGATCAACATCCGCGCCGGCGAGCAGTTTCGCCCCGAATTCCTGGCCATCAGCCCCAACAACCGCATCCCTGCCATTGTCGATCACGCGCCGGCCGATGGCGGCGAGCCGTTCTCGGTGTTCGAGACCGGCGCGATCCTGATCTATCTCGCCGAGAAGGCCGGCCGCTTTCTCCCGGCGGATTTGCGTGGTCGTTCCAGAACCATTCAATGGGTGATGTGGCAGATGTCGGGCCTGGGGCCGATGCTCGGCCAGCACGGCCATTTCGCGCTCTATGCCGCCGAGAAGATTCCTTACGCCATCCAGCGCTACCGTGATGAAGCCGCGCGGCTCTATCACGTGCTCGATGTGCAGCTCGGCAAGACCGGCGCCTATGTCGCGGGCAGCGACTATTCCATCGCCGACATCGCCTGCTTCCCCTGGGCCATGACCCACAAGGCACAGGGTTTCACGCTCGACGATTATCCCAACGTCAAGCGCTGGTACGCCGAGGTGCGGGCGCGGCCGCAGGTGCAGGCGGGGCTCGCGATCGGCAAGTTCGTCAAGGAGCCGTTCGACGAGGAAGCGCGGCGCAACATGTTTGGTGAGCGCGCGAGGGAGATGGCCGAGAGGAAGTAGTGGTTAGCGTCAACCGAAGACGCGATAATGTTCAAACCGTCATCCTGAGGTGCCACAGCGTAGCGGAGGCCTCGAAGGATGAACGGCCCCGCTGCCAGCACACGGGCCGTCGCCCTTCGAGGCCGTCGCTTCGCGCCGGCGCCTCAGGGTGACGGTGCAAAAGCCGAGTTAGGACGAACAAAAGGAAACGCCCCATGATCGAATTCTTCTTCGACTGCTCCAGCCCCTGGACCTATCTCGCCTTCCACAACATCCAGCCGCTTGCAAAAGAGTTCGGGGAGGAGATTTCGTGGCGGCCGATCCTGGTCGGCGGCATCTTCAACAGCATCAACCCCAGCGTCTATGCGTCGCGGGATAATCCGGTGCCGGCCAAGCTCGCCTACATGAAAAAGGACATGGAGGACTGGGCGCGCTCGGCGGGGCTTGCGATCAAGATGCGGCCGACGGTGTTTCCGGTGAACAGCGTCAAGGCGATGCGCGGCTGCATTTTCCTCGGCAAGGAGATGGTGCCGTTCGCGCGTGCCGTGTTCGAGATCTATTGGGGTGAGGATCAGGATATATCGCAGGACGCGGTGCTGGCCGAGGTCTGCCGGCGCGTCGGCGTGGATGCGGAAAAGCTGTTCGCCGGTATCGCGCAGCAATCGATCAAGGATCAGCTCAAGGCCAACACGGACGAAGTGATGGCGCGCGGCGGCTTCGGCTCGCCGACCATCTTCCTCGACAGGACCGACATGTATTTCGGCAATGACCGGCTGCCGCTGATCCGCGAGGCGCTGATCCGGCGCAAGGAGCGTGCCGCCTGATGGGACGCGCGGTGGTCTGCCGCGAACTCGGCCCGCCCGAGCGCCTGCGGCTGGAGGAGGTCGCCTCGCGCGCCTTGCGCGAGGGCGAGGTGCGGGTTGCGATCCGCGCGGCCGGCATCAATTTCCCCGACATATTGATGGCGGCGGGCGACTATCAGCTCAAGCCAGAGCTGCCGTTCACGCCGGGCGTGGAGGCGGCCGGCGACGTGATCGAGGCTGATGGTGCTTCGCGCGTCGCTGTTGGCGACAAGGTGATCGTCAAGATGCGGCACGGCGCCTATGTCGACGAGGCGGTGGTGACGCCCTCGCAGCTCATACGGATGCCCAGCAATTTCGATTATGCGGAGGGTGCGACTTTTCTCGCCGCGCACGGCACGGCCCATCATGCGCTGGTCGATCGCGGCCAGCTCGCGGCCGGCGAGGTGCTCCTGGTGCACGGTGCCGGCGGCGGCGTCGGCCTCGCGGCGGTCGAGATGGGCAAGCTGCTCGGCGCGACCGTGATCGCCGCCGCCTCGTCGGAGGACAAGCTCGCGGTCGCGCAGGCGCGCGGCGCCGATCATCTTGTGCTATATTCGCGCGAGCCGTTCCGCGACGCGGTCAAGCGCCTCACCGACGGACGCGGCGCCGACGTGGTGTTCGATCCCGTCGGCGGGGAAATCTTCGAGAACAGCCTGCGCTGCATCGCCTGGGGTGCGCGCCTGCTCGTGATCGGCTTCACCGGCGGCGTCGGCCTGGCCCGCACCAACCTGGTGCTGATCAAGGGCGCGAGCGTGCTGGGCGTGCGCGCAGGCGAAGCGGCGCGCAAGAACCCGGCATTGGGCCAGGCGCGGTTGAATGCGCTGCTGCAATGGGCGGAAGACGGCCACATCCGCCCCCACGTCTCGCACCGCCTGCCGCTGGAGGATTTTGCGAAAGCGATGCGGCTATTGATCGACCGCAAGGCGATCGGACGGGTCGCGCTGGTGATGTAAGTCGGTAGGGTGGGCAAAGCGTAGCGTGCCCACCGGCCCGGAGTCCGGAGCAAGATGGTGGGCACGTCGCTTACGCGCCTTTGCCCACCCTACAAACTGCGGCGACCTTCCGAAGTTACTTGTACTCGCGCTCGTCCCACCAGGGGAAATAGTCCGGCATGTCGGCTGACACCTTGTTCTTGAACACCGCCGGGCGCTTCTCCAGAAACGCCGTCACACCTTCCTTGACGTCCTCCGAACGGCCTCTGGTGTAGATGCCGCGGCTGTCGACCTTGTGGGCTTCCATGGGATCGTCGGCCCCCAACATGCGCCACATCATCTGGCGGATCAGCGCGATCGAGACCGGCGCGGTCTTGGCCGCGATCTCGCGGGCCAGGGCGCGCGCCGTCGGCAACAGTTCTTCCGGCGGCACCACCTTGCTGACCAGGCGGCCGGCAAGCGCCTCCTGCGCCGGGAAGACGCGGCCGGTGTAGCACCATTCCAGCGCCTGCGAGATGCCGACGATGCGCGGCAGGAACCAGCTGGACGCCGCCTCGGGCACGATGCCGCGCTGGGAGAACACGAAGCCGAAGCGCGCTTCCGAAGACGCGATGCGGATGTCCATCGCAAGCTGCATGGTGACGCCGATGCCGACCGCGGCTCCGTTCACGGCGGCAATCACCGGCTTGAGGCATTTGAAGATGCGCAGTGTGACCTGGCCACCGCCGTCGCGCACATTGGCATCGCTGTAGTCGACCTTGCCGTCGGGAAGGCGCTTCACCGGCCCGCGCCGCGCGTCCCGGTCGAAGGTGTTGGCGCCGGAGGACAGGTCGGCCCCGGCGCAAAACGCGCGGCCCGCGCCCGTGACAATGATCGCACGCACCTCGTCATCCTTGTCGGCGCGGTCGAAAGCGTCGATCAGTTCCTGCTGCATGGTCGCGTTGAAGGCGTTGAGCTTGTCAGGCCGGTTCAACGTGATTGTGAGGATATTCTCGGCGACCTCGTATGTGATGCTCTCGTAGGCCATGGGTGTTTCCTTCGCTTGATTCTTATTTACTTGCACCGTCATTCCGGGGCGGTGCGTAGCACCGAACCCGGAATCTCGAGGTTCTCAGGTGCGCAGTTGCGCACCATAGTTCACGCTTCGCGTGCCCCGGAACGACGGAATGTAATTACTTCCCCGGCAGGCTCGGCCATGGTCGCTGCGGGCCGCGCAAACCCTCAAACGTCTTAGCCATTGCGAGGACCCCGAGATCGTCGAAGCGGCGGCCGATGATTTGCACGCCGATCGGGAAGCCATCGGCATCGTAGCCGCCATTGATCGAGACGGCCGGATTCTCCGACATGTTCCACGGCACGGTGTAGGCGATGTGCTCGAAGGGCTTGTCGGGGTCGTTGAGCGGGGAGGCGAACTCGGCCGGGAATTTCACCACCGGCGATACCGGGGAAATGATGTAGTCGAGATCGCAAAACAGCTTTGCCGCGGCAGCGCGGATCGCCATGGTAGCGTTGAAGCCGCGGATCACCTCGAGGCCCGACAGCTTCGCGCCGCGCTCGCCCCATTGCACGATGTAGGGCAGCGCCCTGGCGCGCTCGGTGGGCTCGAGTTTCGACAGGTCGTCCCACATCCGGGCGCGCCAGAAATTGTCGAGCCCGTCCAGCATGTCGCGGGTGAGGATGCCATCGACCTCGGTGACGACGCTGCCCGCGGATTCGAACGCCTTCGCAGCCTGCACCACGACCTCGCGCACAGGCTTTTCCAAAGCCTGCCCGGTGCCGGCATCGAGCATGAGTCCAAGGCGCAGCTTGCGCGGCGACTTCTCCAGCGCCTTCCAGTGGATGTCGTTGGGCGGCAGGCTCATGCCGTCGCGCCGGTCGGGCTTGGACAGCACGCTCATCATCAGCGCGGCATCATCCACGATGCGCGTCATGGGGCCGGCGACGCGGCCGACATAGGGCGGATCGATCGGGATGCGCCCGAGGCTTGGCTTCAAGGCCACAAGGCCGCACCAGCAGGCGGGCAGCCGCACCGAGCCGCCGATATCGGTGCCGAGATGCAGCGGGCCATAGCCGGCCGCAGCCGCAGCGCCGGCGCCCGCGCTCGATCCGCCGGGATTCTTGGAGAGGTCCCAGGGATTGCGCGTCAGGGGATGGAAGCTGGAGAGGCCGGACGACAGCATGCCGTAGTCCGGCATGGTGGTCTTGGAGAAGATGATCGCGCCGGCCTCGCGCAGCCGCGCGGCAGGCGGTGCATCCGCCGCCGCCGGTAAGAGCTTCACACTCGCCGCGCCCAGCGGCACCGGCTGGCCCTTGGTCGCGATATTGTCCTTGATGGTGACGGGCACGCCGTCGAGCAAGCCGGTCTTTTCATCCTTTTGCCAGCGCTCGGTCGAAGCCTTGGCGGCCGCGCGCGCGCCGTCGGGATCGAAGGCGTACAGCGCCTTGATATGCGGCTCCCAGCTTTCCGCATGCGCCAGCACCTCTTCCATCACCTCGGAAGGCGAGAACTGCTTGGCACGATAGCCGGCGAGGAGATCGACCGCAGAGAGGTCGTGCAGCGAGGTGACAGCGTCGTCCGATGCCGGGTTATGCATGGGAGCCCACCGGGAGCCGCGTTTCGATGATACGGGCGAACATGCTGGCGCCGATCGGCAGGATCTTGTCGTCCAGCACATAGCCGGGATTGTGCACCGGCACCGAGCCGTCATGGCCGATCCAGAAATAGGCGCCGGGAACCGCCTGCATCATGTCGGCGAAATCCTCGCTGCCCATCTTGGGCTTGGCCCGGGTGAAGACTTTTGCGGGATCGACGATGGTGCGGGCGACGTCCTCGACCACGCGCGACTGCTCTTCCTGATTGACGAGCACGCTGAACGTGTCGCGGATATCGGCTGATATCTCGCAATTGAAGGCGGTCGCCATGCCGGCGCAGATCGCGCGCATGCGCTCGCGGATCAGCGCGCGCGCTTCATCGGAGAAGGCGCGCACGGTGCCGCAGAGTTTTGCCTCGCCGGGGATCACGTTATAGGCGGAGCCCGCGTGGATCTGGGTGATCGACAGCACCGCCGGATGCATCGGGTCGACATTGCGGCTGACGATGCTCTGCAGCGCCTGCGCGAGCGTGATCGCGATGACCACGGCGTCCTTGGAGCGCTCGGGCATCGCGCCATGGGCGCCATAGCCCTGGATGGTGATGTCGAAGAAATCGGCGCCGGCCATCGCGGGGCCGGGCAGGACCGCGATCTCGCCGTGATTGAGGTCGGGCGCATTGTGCAGGCCGTAGATCTCGTCGCAGGGGAATTTCTGGAATAGCCCGTCCTTGATCATGGCCCGGGCGCCGCCGAGGCCTTCCTCGGCCGGCTGGAAGATGAAGTGCACGGTGCCGTCGAAATTCCTGGTCTCGGCCAGATAGCGCGCGGTGCCGAGCAGCATGGTGGTGTGGCCGTCATGGCCGCAGCCATGGAAACGTCCGGGAATGGTGGAGCGCCATTTCAGATTGGTGTTCTCCTCCATCGGCAGCGCGTCCATGTCGGCGCGCAGGCCAATCCGCTTGTCGCCATTGCCCTTGCCCTTGAGCACGCCGATGACGCCGGTGCCGCCGAGGCCGCGATGCACCTCGATGCCCCATTGCGCAAGCTTCTCGGCGACGATGCCTGAGGTGCGGACCTCCTCGAACCCGATCTCGGGATGGGCGTGCAGGTCGCGCCGGATGGCGGTCAGCTCGTCGGCGTAGCCTTGGATGCGGTCGATGGTTGGCATGTCTCTCTGGTCCGGTTGCGCGGGATGGCGCTTGGCGGGCGACGTTAGCCCCGCGATTGCAACCAGCGCAAGGCGTGGAGCAATTCCACTTTTGCATGACGAGTGAGCGTGAGTGCTGCGGTCCGCCGTCATTGCGAGCGGAGCGAAGCAATCCAGGGCTGCGCGTGAGGCCCTGGATTGCTTCGTCGCTTTGCTCCTCGCAATGACGGCGGCAATGCCGTCGCGCGTTACGCCACAGCCGCGTCGCCCACGGGACGGAAATTGGCAAAATCCCAACCGCGGCTGGGGGCGGCCTCTAACAGGGCGCGCGTATAGGGCTGCTTCGGGTTGGTCAGCACTTCCGCGGCGGGGCCCTGTTCGACCACGACGCCATGCTGCATCACCACGACGTCGTCGCAGATCTGTGCTGCGACCCGCAGATCATGGGTAATGAACAGCAGCGCAATGCCGAGCCGCTGCTGGATCTCGTCGAGCAGCTCCAGCACCTGCGCCTGCACCGAGACGTCGAGCGCGGAGACGGCTTCGTCAGCGACCAGCACGGCTGGATCAAGCGCGAGGGCGCGCGCAATCGCAATGCGCTGGCGCTGGCCGCCGGAGAACTGGTGCGGATAGCGCGAGACCGCATCGGCTGGAAGCCCCACAAGCTCAAGCAGCTCGCGAGCGCGGGCCAGCGCCTTTTCGCGCGGCACGCCATAATTGATAGGACCCTCGGCGATGCTTTCGCCGGTCGTGATGCGCGGATTGAGCGAGCGATACGGATCCTGGAAGATCATCTGGATGCGCTGGCGGTGCGGCTGCAGCAGGCGGCGCGACAGGCCGGAGATCTCGCGGCCGACCAGGCGGATGCCGCCGGACGTCGGATCGATCAGGCGCACAATGCAGCGCGCCACCGTCGATTTGCCCGAGCCGCTTTCACCAACGATGCCGAGCGTGCGGCCCTTGCGCAGGGTGAGCGTGACATTGTCGGCGGCCTTGACCTCGCGGTGTTTGCCGAGGAAAGACCGCTCGCGATAGACCTTGCCGAGCTCGTTGGCCTCGAGCACCACCGGCTCCTCGGTCTCCGGGCGCGGCGCGCGCGGCACGAGGCTCGGCACCGCCGAGAGCAGGTTGCGGGTGTAGTCCATCTGCGGCGTGCGCAGGATGGCATCGAGCGCGCCGGTCTCGACCAGGCGGCCCTGGCGCATCACCGCGACGCGGTCGGCGATCTCGGCGACCACGCCCATGTCATGGGTGATGAACAGCACGGCGGTGCCGTGGTCGCGCTGCAGGTCACGGATCAAAGTGAGGATCTGCTTCTGGGTGGTGACGTCGAGCGCCGTGGTCGGCTCGTCGGCGATCAGGAGTTTTGGCTCTAGCACCAGCGCCATCGCGATCATGATGCGCTGGCGCTGGCCGCCGGACAGACGGTGCGGATAGGACGCAAAGATGCGCTCGATCTGGGGCAGCCGGACCTGCTCCATCATCTCGAGAATCTTCCTGCGCCGCGCCCGCGCATCGAGACTGGTGTGCGCGCGCAGCACCTCGTCGATCTGCCGGCCGACCGGCACCACCGGATTGAGCGCGGTCATCGGCTCCTGGAAGATCATCGCCATTCGCGTGGCGCGCAGCTGGCGCAGCCGGGCTTCGCTCGCCGAGAGCAACTCCTCGCCGACCAGCTTGATGCTGCCCGAGGTTGGCACCAGCGTGCCCTTCTGCAACAGACCCATCACCGTGAGCGAGGTGACGGACTTGCCCGAGCCGCTTTCCCCGACCACGCACAGCGTCTCGCCGCGCCCGACCTGAAGCGAGATGTGGTCGATGATTCGCCTGGCGTCCGCCTTTTTGCCGATGCTGACGACGAGGTCGCGGATGTCGAGGATGGTGTCGGTCATGGTCTCTCAAATCTCTCCGCTGTCATTCCGGGGCACGCGAAGCGTGACCTATGGTGCGCAATTGCGCACCTGAGAATCTCGAGATTCCGGGTTCGGTGCTTCGCACCGCCCCGGAATGACGGAGGGTGTGGCGGGTCGCTCGCAATGACGGCCTTCTTTGGGGTATCACTTCCCGCCCTCGCGCTGCTTCATGCGCGGATCGAGCGCATCGCGGGCGGCGTCGCCGACCAGGTTGATGGACAGGATAGCAATCGACAGCAAGAGGCCCGGCCAGAAGATCAGCGACGGCTTGATCTGGAAGTAGGTGCGGCCCTCGGCCATGATGTTGCCCCAGGTCGGCGTCTCCGGGCTGATGCCGGCGCCGAGGAAGGACAGGATGGCTTCGGTGAGAATGGCGGAGGCGCAGACGTAGGTGCCTTGCACGATCAAAGGCGCCACCGTGTTCGGCATCAGATGCCGCCACATGATCTTCGGCAGGCTGGAGCCGACCGAGATCGCGGCTTCGACATAGGGCTCCTCGCGCGCGGCCAGCACCACCGAGCGCACCAGGCGCGCCACGCGCGGCACTTCCGGAATGGTGATCGCGATCAGCACGGTCATGATGCTCGCACCCGAGAGCGAGACCACCGCAATCGCAAGCAGGATGCTCGGGATCGCCATCAGGCCATCCATGACGCGCATCAACACCGCATCGACCCATTTGAAGAAGCCGGAGACGAGCCCGATCAGGAGCCCGACCGCCACGGAGAAGATCGCCGAGCCAATGCCGATCAAAAGCGAGATGCGGCCGCCATAGATGACGCGGGACAAGAGGTCGCGGCCATAGCCGTCGGTGCCGAGCAGGAATTGCGCGCTCGACGGCTTCAGCCGCAAGGCCGGCGCAAGCTGCAGCGGGTCATGCGGCGCAATCCACGGCGCCAGCACCGAGACCGCGACAATGAGCACCAGCAGGATGGTTGCGACCGCGATGATCGGGGTCGCGGTCAAGAAGCCGAGCTTCGGCCGCAGCGGCGTCGTGATCGGCAGCGACGGTTCGGGAAGGGTATCGATCGCCATCAGTACCTAATCCTCGGATCGAGCAGCGTGTAGGCGACATCGATCAGCAAATTGACCGTGACATAGATCAGCGACGTCAGGAGGATCATCGCCTGGATCACGGGATAGTCGCGCGCCAGCACCGCGTCCACGGTGAGGCGGCCGATGCCCGGCAGGTTGAACACGCTTTCGGTCACCACGACGCCCGAGATCAGCAGCGCAAAGCCGGTGCCAATCACCGTGATCACGGGCACAGCCGCATTGCGCAGGCCGTGGCGGAGCAGCACCGCGATCTCGCCAATGCCCTTGGCGCGCGCGGTGCGGATGAAATCCTCGCCCATGACATCCAACATCGCTGCGCGCGTCATGCGCGCGATCAGTGCGACATAGATGAATGAGAGCGTCAGGGTCGGCAGGATGATGCGCTCAAGGAATGGCCCAAAGCCGGCCGTGATGCTCTTAAAGCCCTGGACCGGCAGCCAGCGCAGGTCGATGGCAAAGACCTGGATCAAGACATAGCCGATCACGAAGACCGGGACCGAGAAGCCGAGCACCGACAGCCCCATCACAAAGCGGTCGATCCAGGTGCCATGCTTCCAGGCCGCGATCACGCCGAGCGGCACGGCGATCAGGACCGCAAGGATGATGGTGGAGAGCGCAATCGAGATCGAGGGCTCGACGCGCTGGCCGATCATCTTCAGCACCGGCACATTGGAGATCAGCGATACGCCGAGATCGCCATGCAGCAGCTTGTTGACCCAGGTGAAGAACTGCACATAGAGCGGCTCGTTGAGGCCGAGTGAGGCGCGGATGCGCTCGAGCTGGGCCGGCGTCGCATTGTCGCCGGCGAGGATGGCAGCGGGATCGCCCGGCGTGATCCGCAGCAGCATGAACACGAACAGCGCCACCACGCCCATGACGGGAACGGCAGCGAGCACACGGCGAACGAGATATCCGAGCATGATGAGGTCTCAGGTCGTGAACTTAGGCCAGATGTCGGCGGTCGCTTGCGCTGTCAAACGCGACTGTGAATGCATCTGCATGACCTTGTAAAGTGTGCATCGTTTCGAATGGCGGTCGATCGGGTTTGCCCAATCGCTTGCAAGGCGCATGCCATCGCATCTGCGAAATGCGCCGTCCTGGCTTGCGGAACAGCATCAAGCGGCGTGGTCTTCGCTGCGGTTCTCTCCGATGGACAGCGCGCAGATCCGGGACAGCTGCACATAGGGCAAGCCCGTCTCCTCGGCCCAGGCATTGAACTGCGCCTGCACTTTCGCAAGGTCGCTTTTCGATTTGGCCTCAGGCCCGATATCGAGCCCCGCATCGCGCAGACATGCGATCACGTCCTGCGAGGTGACGAAGCCGTCATACCCGACGAAGCGCAGGAACATCTGGCCGGTGTTGCCGCCGAGCCGGCTTCCGCGCTTGGCGAGGAGATCGAGCAGGGCGACCTCGTTCGACGAAGGCCAGGCGGCCAGGAACTTGCCGAACGAACCAACCTCCTTCGCGATCTCTTGCACGAAGGCGGCGTTCTCGCGCACGGACTGAATCTTGGCGCCGTTGCGCACGATGCGTTCGTCGCGCAGCAGCCCGTCCCAGTAGTCGTCGGGCTGGAACAGCAACTTCCCCGGCACAAAGCCGAGGAAGGCTTTCTTGAACCCGTCCCATTTCGCCTCGATCACGTTCCAGGCAAAGCCTGCGGAGAACACCCGCCTGGTCATTTCCGCGAGCGCCCGGTCGTCGGAAAGTTTTGCCAGCGCCTTGGGATCGGGCTTGCGCGGCAACAGCTTCTGCAAGGCGTCCGCGCCGCCCTTGCGCTTCTCCGCGCGAGCGCGAATGGTCTTGAACGGAATGATGCGAGGTGCTGCGGCGGGTTTTGCCATGCGCGGGAGCCTAGCGCCTCACATCAACGTCGCCAACAGGCCCGCCATCAGCCGGCCGCGCTCGGCGAGGCTTGCCACAATCAGGTGCTCGGAGAGCGTGTGTGCATCCGCACCACGCACGCCCAGGCCGTCGAGCGTTGGGATGCCCATGGCGCCGGTGAAGTTGCCGTCGGAACCGCCGCCGGCGCTGCCATGCGGAAGGTCCATCCCGAGCTCAGTTGCGATGCCGCGCGCCTTCTCATAGAGCGTCATGGTGCCGGCGTCCGGCTCCCAGACCGGCCGCGTGACGCCGCGCCGCACCGTGAATGTCACGTCGTCGGCGGTGCCTGACAGCGCCAGCATTTTTTCCACGCCGCGATCGAGATCGGCCTGGCGCTTGGCCATGCTGAGCGCCTCGCCGGTGCAGGTGGTCGCGACGCAATTGACCCATTGCCCGCCATGCACGATGCCGACCGAGAAGGTGCAGTCCTCGCTGCTCATGCCGTCGATCACAAGGATCTGCCGGGCCATTTCCCGTATTGCGGAACGGCCCGACGACAGCGTCGCACCGGCATGGCTCGGCCGCCCGACGGCCTCGAGATTGAAGCGCGCGATGGCATAGCGTCCGGTGACGACGCCGTTGTTGGTACGTCCGGGCTCGGGCACCAGCACATACTTGTTGCGCGCAGCCTCCGCCTCGATGATGTCGCGGGTCGAGGGCGTGCCGACTTCCTCATCCGGCGTGAACAGCACGGTGATCGGCAGCGGCGTTGCGACGCCCGCGCGCGCAAGCTGGCGGATCGCCTCCAGCGAGAGGTAGTTACCGCCCTTCATGTCAAAGATGCCGGGGCCGTAGCACTTGTCGCCCTCGCGGCGGAACGGCAGCTTTTCCAGCGTGCCGATGGGATGCACCGTATCCAGGTGCCCCGCGATGAGAATGCCGGGCTCGCCCTGCTTTGGATGCGGAAAGCGTGCGCGCACGCAGCCGGCAAATCCCTGCCGTCCCGCGATGCGTTCGATGGTCGCCCCCATGATCGCCATCTCGCGCGCCGCGAGGTCGAGCATCCGTTCGACCGCGCTTGCGTCCCAGGTCGGGCTTTCGCATTCCACCCACGTGCGCAAGCCCTGCAGCATGGCTTCGGAATCAAACAGGAGGTTGGCGGGATTCATGACACTCTCTTGATGGCTTTGGCTTGATGGCTTTGGCGAGGAAGGCAAAGGGACAGAAGGACGCGTAGTGAGACGGTGCGGTGAACTGTTTGTAAAGCAAAACATCTGCAGGGCAGCACCCGACCAAATCTCGATTGACGCGCCGCATGCTTGGTGCAAGTCTCGAATCTGGATGAATTTACAGCGTGTTAGTTCGCCAATTCGCCTAAATAACGAACCGCATGCTCAAGCAATGACCGGGCTTTGACCGCTTTCAAGTCACTCCAGGAGACCTACCGAATGTCCCAGATTTCGCGCCGCAAACTGCTGAAGCTCGCCGGCGTTGCACCTGTCGTCTCTGTGTTCTCGGACGCATGGATGTCAAAAGCCTCCGCAGCCGGCAAGAAGACCATCACGGCGGTGATGCATTCGGATCTGCGCATCATCGATCCGCTGTTCACCACCGCCTACATCACCCGCGATCACGGCTACATGGTCTACGACACGCTGCTCGCGACCGATTCCAACTTCAAGATCCAGCCGCAGATGGCCGACTGGAAACTGTCCGACGACAAGCTGACCTATACCTTCACCCTGCGCGACGGCCTGAAATGGCACGACGGCGCGCCGGTGACCGCGGAAGACTGCGTCGCCTCGCTCAAGCGCTGGGGCAAGAACGACAATATGGGCCAAAAGCTGATGGACTTCACGGCATCCATCGAAGCAGCCGATGCCAAGACCATCGTGCTCAAGCTGAAGGAGCCTTACGGCCTGGTGCTGGAATCCATCGGCAAGCCGTCATCCTATGTGCCGTTCATGATGCCGAAGCGGCTGGCCGAGACGCCGGTTGGCAAGCAGATGGCCGAGCAGGTCGGCTCCGGTCCGTTCAAGTTCGTAGCATCCGAATTCCAGCCCGGCGTGAAGTCGGTTTATGAGAAGAACACCGATTATGTGCCGCGCAAGGAGCCGCCGAGCTGGACCTCCGGCGGCAAGGTGGTGAAGGTCGACCGCGTCGAATGGATCACCATGGCGGATGCGCAGACGGCGGTGAATGCGCTGCAGTCCGGCGACATCGATTTCATGGAGCAGCCGCCGTTCGATTTGTTGCCGATCCTGGAGGGCAATCCGGATCTCAAGGTCGAGACGCTCAACAAGTTCGGTTTCCAGACGCTCGGGCGCATGAACTTCCTGCTGCCGCCGTTCGACAACATCAAGGTCCGCAAGGCGGCGCTGCTTGCGCTCAGCCAGAAGGACGTGCTCGACGCGCTCGTCGGCAATGCCAAATATCAGCAGACCTGCGGCGCGTTCTTCATCTGCAACACGCCGCTGGCAAGCGACGTCGGCGCCGGCGACCTGATCAAGGGCGGCAACATCGAGGCGGCGAAGAAGGCGCTCGCCGAATCCGGCTATGACGGCACGCCGATCGTGATCATGGCGCCGGGCGATGTCACCACGCTGAAGGCGCAGCCGATCGTGGCCGCGGAAGCGCTGCGCAAGGCCGGCTTCAAGGTCGACCTGCAGGCGACCGACTGGCAGACCGTGGTCAGCCGCCGCGCCAGCCAGAAGCCCGTCAGCGAGGGCGGCTGGAACATGTTCTTCACCAACTGGGTTGCCGCCGACGTCATGAACCCGGTGGTCAACTTCTCGATCGGCGGCCGCGGCAAGAATGGCGGCTGGTTCGGCTGGGCCGACGATCCCAAGATCGAACAGCTCAAGGACAAGTTCGTGCGCGCCGCCTCGGTCGACGAGCAGAAGAAGATCGCCGAGGAGATCCAGAAGGAAGCCTATGATCAGGTCATCTACATTCCGCTCGGCCAATTCCTGCAGCCGAGCGCGTGGCGCAAATCGCTGACCGGAATTCTCGACGGTCCGGCAACACCGATCTGGTGGAATGTCGAGAAGAGCGAGGCGTGAGGCGCGGGGCTTCTCTGGCATCGTCCGCGCAGGCGGACGATGCCGAATTCCAAAGGCGGCGGTGGTGAACCGAGAGGGCGCGGCGGACTGATTCCCCTTCGCGGGGGAATGACAGATTGATGCGGGGTTGAGGTGACGATGCCTTTCGATCTGATCCTGCGCGGCGGCCGGGTGGTCGACCCCTCGCAAAAGCTGGATGCCGTCACCGACGTCGCGTTTGCGGGCGGCAAGGTGGCGGCGATCGGCAGCGAGCTGAAGGCTGACGCAACCGCCAATGTCCGTAACGTCTCCGGCTTCATCGTCACGCCCGGCCTGATCGATCTGCACACGCACGTCTATTGGGGCGGCACCTCGCTCGGCATCGATGCCGAGGAATTCTGCCGCACATCCGGTGTCACCACGGCGGTCGATACCGGCAGCGCCGGTCCAGGCAACTTCGCCGGCTTCCGCAAGCATGTGATCGAGCCGAGCCAGGTGCGCATTCTTGCCTACCTGCATGTCTCGCATGCCGGCATCTTCGGCTTCTCCAATCGCGTCATGGTCGGCGAGAGCGAGGAGCTGCGGCTGATGAATCCGATCGATGCCGTGGAGGTCGCGGAAGCCAACCGCGACCTGATCGTCGGCATCAAGGTGCGGGTCGGCCGCCACTCCTCCGGCACATCAGGCATCGTGCCGCTCGATATCGCGCTCGAAGTGGCCGACCAGGTCGGCATGCCCTTGATGGTTCACATCGATCATCCGCCGCCGAGCTATGAGGAGGTGCTGGCGCGGCTGCGCCCGGGCGACATCCTCACCCACGCCTTCCGGCCGTTTCCGAACACGCCGACGACAGCGCAAGGCACGGTGAAACGGATCGTGCTCGAGGCGCGAACGCGGTGTGCTGTTCGACATCGGCCATGGCAAGGGCTCGTTCGCGTTCAAGACGGCGCGTGCCATGCTCGCCAACGGCTTTTATCCCGACACCATCTCCTCCGACATCCACGCACTTTGCATCGACGGGCCGGCCTTCGATCAGGTGACGACCTTGTCGAAATTCCTCTGCATGGGAATGCCGCTGTCGGATGTGGTGACCTCGTCCACCGTCAATGCGGCGATGGCGCTGCGCCGCCCCCAACTCGGCAGCCTGAAAGTGGGCAGCGTCGGCGACGCCACGATTATCTCGATCAGGGAAGGCCGCTTCGACTATATCGACGTCGTCGGCGAGCATCTGATGGGCGACCGCAAGATCGCCTCCGAGGCGTCGTGATCGGCGGCCGCTGGTGGCATCCGACATCTTCACCGGAGGCCGAATCGTAAAGAACCATCTGCGCGGTCGGTGACCGCGTGCCGAGTGCTGTCACATCGCGTCGGGAGGCAAACGAATGGCGCAAATTTCACGCCGCAAACTTCTCAAGCTCGCGGGCGTCATGCCGCTTGCGTCCAGCTTCTCGTCAGCATGGCTCTCGCAGGCCAAGGCCGCCGACAAGAAGACCATCACGGCGGTGATGCATTCGGATCTGCGCATCATCGATCCCGGCTTCACCACCGCCTATATCACCCGCGACCACGGCTATATGGTCTACGACACGCTGATCGCGACTGACGCCAATTTCAAGATCCAGCCGCAGATGGCGGACTGGAAGGTGTCCGACGACAAGCTGACCTACACCTTCACCTTGCGCGACGGCTTGAAATGGCATGACGGCGCGCCGGTCACGGCGGAAGATTGCGCCGCGTCGCTGAAGCGCTGGGGGCGCAATGATGTGATGGCGCAGAAGCTGATGGAGTTCACAGCCTCCATCGAGGCTGCCGATGCCAGGACCGTCGTGCTCAAGCTGAAGGAGCCCCACGGCCTCGTGCTCGAGACGATCGGCAAGCCGTCGTCGCTGGTGGCGTTCATGATGCCGAAGCGGCTCGCGGAGACGCCGCCGGGCAAGCAGATCGCCGAGCAGATCGGCTCCGGCCCGTTCAAGTTCGTAGCATCCGAATTCCAGCCTGGTGTGAAGGCGGTCTATGAGAAGAACGCCGATTACGTGCCCCGCAAGGAGCCGCCGAGCTGGGCGGCCGGTGGCAAAGTGGTGAAGGTCGATCGCGTCGAATGGATCACCATGCCGGATGCGCAGACCGCGGTGAATGCCCTGCAGGCGGGCGATATCGATTTCCTCGAAAGCCTGCCTTACGAATTGCTGCCCGTGCTCGAGGCGAATGCGGATCTGACTGTCGAGACGCTGAACAAGTTCGGCGCCCAGACCTATGGACGCATGAACTTCCTGATTCCGCCGTTCGACAACGTCAAGGTCCGCCGCGCCGCGCTGCTCGCGCTCAACCAGAAGGACGTGCTCGACGCGCTAGTCGGCAATCCCAAATACTATCAGACTTGCGGCGCGATGTTCGTCTGCAACACGCCGCTTGCGACCGACGTCGGCGCGGGTGATCTCACCAAGGGCGGCAACATGGAGGCGGCCAGGAAGGCGCTGGCCGAATCCGGCTATGATGGCACCCCCATTGTGGTGCTGGCAGCGAGCGACGTGCTGATGCTCAAAGCGCAACCGATCGTGGTGGCGCAGGCGCTGCGGCAGGCCGGCTTCAAGGTCGACCTGCAGACCATGGATTGGCAGACCGTGGTCACCCGCCGCGCCAACCAGAAGCCGGTGGCCGAAGGCGGCTGGAACATGTTCTTCACCTTCTCGACCGCGCCCGACGTGATGAACCCGATCGCAAGCTCCATGATGGGCGCCAAGGGCAAGACGAGCTGGTTCGGCTGGCCCGAGGACGCCAAGCTCGAGGCGTTGCGCGACAAGTTCGTGCGCGCGTCTTCGCTCGCCGAGCAGAAGATGATCGCCGAGGAGATCCAGAAGGAAGCCTACGACCAGGTGATCTACATCCCGCTCGGCCAGTTCCTCACGCCAAGCGCCTGGCGCAAGTCGCTGACCGGCGTGCTCGAGGGACCCGCGACGCCGGTGTGGTGGAACGTGGACAAGAGCGAGTAGGGGACCTGCCGTTGCGAGCCTACTAGGACAAGAGCGAGCAAGGGGACGCCTTCGTAGGGTGTGCAAAGCGCAGCGTGCCCACCATGCCAAGCAATGATTGCATATCGGTGGGCACGCTGCGCTTTGCCCACCCTCCAACGCACCGAACCCACCTTGACATCCCCGTAAGCCATCGCTTACCGTTAGCCATGGCTTACGCAACGGCATTGGCTGTCCTGGCAGACCCGACGCGGCGGGAGGTGTTCGAGCGGCTGCGCGCCGGGCCGCGTGCGGTGAACGCGATCGCTCAGGGCATGCCGGTGTCCCGGCCGGCGGTGTCGCAGCATCTGAAGGTGTTGAAGGATGCCGGGCTGGTCGAGGAGCGCAGCGAGGGCGTGCGGCGGATCTATTCGGTGCGGCGCGAGGGCCTGGCCGAATTGCGCCACTGGCTCGATAGTTTCTGGGGCGATGCACTGGATGCGTTCAAGCTGGAAGCCGAGCGGTCCTATTCCGCGAAGAAAAAGAAGGAGCCGAAATGAGCGAGCGCGTTGCGATTGCGCCGGTACGCAAGACCGTTCACGTGAAAGCCCCGATCGACCATGCTTTTGACGTCTTCACCAGCGGGCTCTCGCGGTGGTGGCCGTTTGATCACGGCGTCGGCAAACAGCCGATCGCCAAGGTCCTGATGGAGCCGCGGCTCGGCGGCCGCTGGCTGGAGATTTCCACCGACGGCACCGAGACCGCGGTCGCCACCATCACGGTCTGGGAGCCGCCGCATCGCGTGGTCCTGATCTGGCAGATCAACGCGCAGTGGAAGCCGGACGTCGCGATGAGGTCCGAGGTCGATGTGCGCTTTGTTGCCGACGGGCCGGAAGCGACCAACGTCGAGCTCACGCACCACAAGTTCGAGACCATGGGCGCGGAGGCGGGCACCTCCATGCGCAACGATGTCGACCGCGGCTGGCCGGGTCTGATGGAGCGGTTCGCGCGCGAAGCGGAGAAGCAGGACTAGCAACTAGCCAAGGCGGAGGAGATCATCATGTCGGAATTCGTTGTGTATTCTCATCCCGGCAGCCCGTTCGGGCGGTCGGTCATGGCAACATTGGAAGAGAAGGGCGCACCCTTTCGGCTCGCCAGGCTCGCGCCGAAATCACCCGAGCATCTGGCGCTGCATCCGTTCGGCCGCATTCCGATCTTCGACCATGGCGATTTCCGCCTCTACGAAACCCAGGCCATCCTGCGTTATCTCGACAGCGTGCTGCCGAACCCGCCGCTGACGCCGGCCGATCCGAGGCGCGCCGCGCGGATGGACCAGGTGATGAACATCAACGATTGGTACCTGTTCCAGGGCGTCGGCAACGTGATCATTTTCCATCGCGTGGTGGGTCCGCGCGTGATGGGGACCGCGCCGGACGAAGACGCGATCAGGGCGGCGATGCCGAAAGCGCACACGGTGTTCGACGAGCTGGCGCGGTTGCTCGGCACGCAGCCCTTCTTCGCGGGCGATGCGATCTCGCTCGCCGACCTCATGATCGCGCCCCAGATGGCTTTCTTCGCCTTGACGCCCGAATGGTCGGAGCTCACGGCCTCCCATGCCAACCTTGTGACCTGGCTCGCCAATATGCAGGCCCGGCCGAGTATGCAGGCCACGACCTGGGAGCGTCTCACTGAGGTCGCCCAGGCGGCGTAGGCGCCACGCGCAGGCTAAGCCGGATGCGCGCGCAGATGCGCGAGCATCAGCTCGCTGACGCGCTCCGGCGCCTGCTCGGCGGCGAAGTGGCCGACATCCTCCAGCTCGACAAAGCGGTAGGGCGCGGCGATGAAATCGATGGTGCCTTCGGCCGCGGCGCGGCCGACGGTGTCGTCGGCATTGCCCCAGATGTAAAGCGTCGGCACCCGCGTTGGTCCCAGCGGTGTGCGGATCGCGCCGCGGGCGCGGTACCAGGCGAGCGCGGCTTCCATCGCATCCGTGTTGCCGAGCACGGCGAGATGCTGCTCGATGGCAAAGCCGGGCACGCCGGCTGCGGCCAGCCGGTCGCGCAGCCATTTGCAATCATCGGCCAGCACCTTGTCGGCGGCGTCGCGCTCGAGAAACGCGCTGTGATGGCGCGAGCGGCGCTTTTGGTCGCCATCAGGCAAGAGCAGTGCGCGGTTGAAGGCATTCGGATGTGGCCGCGACAGCACGGTGAGCGAGGCGAGCCGGTCAGGGTAGAGATCGGCGAGCGCCCAGGCGATGCTGCCGCCCCAATCGTGGCCAGCAAGATGGAAGCGCTGCCGCTCATAGCCGCACGCTGCGACGATGGCCATCGCATCCTCCATCAGCCGCTCCATGTGATAGCGCGATGGATCGCGCGGATCGGGCCGCGCGCCGCTGGAATAGCCGCGCTGGCCAGGCGCAATGGCGCGATAGCCCATGTCAGCGAGGGCAGCGAGCTGCGCGCGCCAGCAATGCAAGGACTCGGCAAAGCCGTGCAGCAACAGCACCAGCGGCGCGCCATCCTCGCCGGCGACCAGCACGTCGAAGGTGAGATCGGGTGAGATGGAGATCTGCTGCATCGTCATCACGCGCCGTCCTCACCTTGTCGCGCGATGAATGTTCTCGCGCGATTCTGTTTCCCGAGAAGATCGGCGGCGATCGTCGCCTGCAGGTCGCCGCGAATGCGCGCGATCACGCTTGCGTAACTCCGGCTTGCGTCTTGCCTGTAGAGCCGGGCGCTCGGATACCACGGGCTGTCGTCGCGCTCCAGCAGCCAGCGATAGTCCGGCGTGTAGGGCAGCAGGATCCAGACCGGGCATCCCAGCGCGCCGGCGACGTGGGCGACGCTGGTGTCCACGGATATCACCAGGTCGAGGCAGGCCATCAGCGCTGCCGTTGCGCTGAAATCGGTGAGATGCGCGGACACGTCGATAATCTCCGCATGTTCGCGCAGGAACGCCTGGTCCGCGGGCCGAGGGTCCTTCTGCAGGCTGACAAAGCTGGCGTCGCAATCGAGCAGGGAGCTGAGTGCGTGCAAGGGCAGCGAGCGGTTGTGGTCATCCTTGTGCTTGGGATTGCCCGACCAGACCAGCCCGATCCGCAATGTCCGGTGTGGCCCGAGCCGGGCCTCCCACGCTTCAACCTGCGCCGGCTCCGGTGCGGGCAGATAGGGCATCATGGCAGGGATACTGTCGAGCGTGGTTGCGAAGGCAAGCGGCAGGCTGGAGATCGGGCAATAGGTGTCGAAGCTGATCGTCCTGTTGCCCGACATCGGCACACATTGAAAGACGCCGGGAAGTGTCGCCAGGAGGGCGTGCAACGTCTCGGGCACGAGCAGGATGACGCGCGCACCCAGCGCGGCCACCATCGGCACATAGCGGGCGAACTGGATGGTGTCGCCGATGCCTTCGTCGGCATAAAGGAGGATGGTCTTGCCTTCGAGCGGCGTTTCGCCAAGCCAGAGCGGCTGGGCGAAAGTGTAGCTGGTAACGGGGAGGCCGGGAATCTTGAAGCGCGCCTCGCGCCCGCGCCAGCCGTCGGCGAAATTCCCGGTCAAGAGCTGCAGCAGCGCCTCGCTCCAGATCGCGTCCACATTGCCGGGATCGATGGCCTTCAACGCGCCATAGGTTGCGAAAGCTTCGGCAAAGCGGTGCAGATGGGTCAGCGCAAAGGCCTTGTTGGTGTAGGCTGCGAAAAACTCGGGCTTCCGCGCCAGCGCCGCATCGAACCAGCCGATCGCCTCCTCGCCGCGGCCGAGGCGCCGCAGGAACACGCCGATGTCGTTGCAGACCGAGGCATTGGCGGGATCGAGCGCATGGGCTTTCATGAGATCGGCAAGCGCGCCCTCCAGCCGGTCGAGGCTGTGCAGCGCGAGTGCGCGCACCTGCAGCGTCGGTGCGTGGTCCGGGCGGAGCCGGTCGCATTCATCGAGGCATGAAATCGCCTGCTCGGTGCGCCCGAGCTGCAGCATCACCGAGGCGCGCTTCATCGCAGCATCCCAATCGTCGGGCACGCGCATTTGCAGCTGCCCGAGCGCAAGCAGCGCCTGGTCGAATCTTCTCAGCTCGATGAGCAGGCCTGCGAGATCGCGCCAGGATTGCGCCGCGGCGGGATCGAGCTGCACCGCCTTGTCGAAGGCCTTCAGCGCGTCTTCATGCTGTCCCTGATGATAGAGCAGCCTGCCGAGGCTCGACAGATATTGCGGCCTTGCATGCTGGCGGATCGCACGCGACAGCCATTCCAGCGCGAGGTCATATTGCGCGGCTTGCGCCGACAGAAGTCCGAGCAAATGCATCGTATCGGCATGCTGTGGATCAATCGCAAGGGCCTGCTGACAGCAAAGCTGCGCGTCGAGCGCTCGGCCCGCCTCGAAATGACGGCAGCCGGCCGCGCACAGCGCCGCGGCGCGATCGGCATCGCCGGACGTCGAAGGGGACTGTCCTGCCGCAGCCTGGCGATCGCGATTGTTCATGGGGCGGGTTCAAGGTAGCGCTGCGCCCCGAGCATATCTGATTCTGTACCTACGCGATCAGGTGCGTGAAAGGGGAGCCGCCTGCGCGCTTTGGGCAATGCCCGTCACTTGGCGTCCGGCCGCGCGTCGCAGCTGGAGGCGAAGGGAACGTTGGCCCACCGCCATTCGAAGCTGCCGTCGTTCAGGTCGACGCAAGCGTGTTTCGATCCTTCGCTCGCCCGCGATGCTTCCGCGACCTTCAGCCCTTCGGCGAGCCGGGCGCGGGCGATAACGACAGGCGAGGGCGACCTGGCGGCCTGCACCGAGACGCCGATGCCGCCGCCGACCACGAAGCCGACCACTGCAATTCCCAACAGCTTGTGAAACCGTGTCATGGCTCTGCCTCCGTCCGGTGCATCTTCACCGGTCGGCCGATCCTGCCCGCTTCCGCTTGCCGGCAGCTGTGATCAAGATCACTGGGGGCGTCGAGTCGCCAGACTTTCGAAGATGGGAGTGATCGGAAAACCCCTTGGTGCGGGCGGTGGGACTCGAACCCACACGACGTTGCCATCGAGGGATTTTAAGTCCCTTGCGTCTACCAGTTCCGCCACGTCCGCGCTTTGATTCCCTTAGCTTTTTCGTCCCAGGGCCGCAAATGTTTTCCAACCAGGCCCTCGCGTTTTCCATTTGTGCCGCAAGACCTGTTGATGCGGCCCAGCGGATCGCGCCGGGCCTCGCCCTGGCGGGCTGTTCAAGCTGAAATGATCCGGCCCCGGAGCGAGCGAACTCACTCCTTGAGCAGCGCTTCGTAGGCTTGGGCGAAGCCGTTGAAGGACAGCGGGACGGCGACCTCATGGCCGCTCGCGTCGGCGAAGGACAGCCTGCCGACGCCGCTCGCGGCGCGAAGCTTTCTGAGCGTCTCTTCCCTGAGGTCGAATTCGGCAAAGCAGCCGCCCGGTACGCAGCGGGCAAACGGCGCCGTCAGGTCGGCGTCGCTGGTCTGGATGCGGATGGCGGTAGCAAACGAGGCGTTCACCGGGACCTGGACGGTGAGCTTGACCGGGTGATCCTTGGCGGGATGGCCGAGCGCGACGCGGGAGAACGGTACGTTCTTGCCCTGCAGCTGGGTGAGCTGCGCCATCTCGCACAATTTCTCAGGCAGTGGGTCGGCGCGGGTCTGGCACTGCACCACCCAGTCGGCATAGGTGGCCGTCGTGCTTTGCGGCGCGACGCTTTGAGCCGGGCTCTGCTGCGCCTGAGTTTGCTGCGCGTTTTCTGGCAGAGCCCGCCGCAGCGCCGGGCGCGTGATCGGCTGCTGTGCAGTCGCGCCGCCGGCACTTGTCATCAGGAGAATCATGCCGGCAATCGCCGGCCTTATCCGCAATTTCTCCATCGCAAAGTCGAACTCCAGGCTGCGCTCGAAAGGCAAACAGGAATGGTCTCGGATATGCAATGGGCTTCCGAACAAACCGACGGCGATGCCCACACGATACGGAGCAACAGTACAACCAGCGGCTGTTTCGGCCGTTGCGGCTGATGCAATTGCGCGAGTGACGTGCTCCGAAATGCAATGCATCGCGCAAGGCGTGTAGCAGGCGGCGAGCCGGCAACCCGGTGTTCACAAGCGAGCCCATGGTAGATAACGTGCGCGGCATCGCAGGCGGGCAGGGGCGAATCGGGGCAATGAACAATACGGCTGGGCAGACCCAAGCGGCCTTCATGCCGCTCGGCGAGGCGTTGCAATACGCCGATCGCTGCCGCAACGAAGGCCGGCTGATGGAAGCCGAGGCGGTGTGCCGTCAGATCCTCCAGGCCCAGCCGAGCACGCCGGAAGCCGAACACCTGCTCGGCGTCATCTCGCATCAGAATGGCAAGCTTGCCGACGCCATCCAGCATGTCGAGCGCGCGACCAGGCTCGCGCCGCGGGTCGCGCTGTTTCATGCCAATCTCGGCGAGATGCTCCGCCTGGCCGGGCGGCCGAAGCTCGCGGTCGAGGAGGCGCGGCGCGCGCTCGCCATCGAGCCCGAAATGCCGGCGGCGTTGAGCAATCTCGGCGTCGCGCTCTACGAGCTGAAAGACTACGAAGGGGCCGCACGTGCGCAACGCAAGGCGATCGCTGCCGCGCCGCACTTCGCCGAGGCGCATGGCAATCTCGGCAATGCGCTGCACGCGATGCGGAAGTTCGACGAGGCGATCGCCGCCTATCGCCGCGCCGTCGAGCTCAAGCCCGATTATGCCGATGGCTGGGCCAATTACGGCACGACGCTCCACCATAGCGGCAGCTTCGATGAAGGCGTCGCCGCGCTGCGGCGCGCGATCGCGCTGGCGCCGCATCACGCCAACGCCCGCTCCGGCCTCGGCATTCTGCTGTTGATGCGTGGCGAATTCGGCGAGGGTTTGGACGAGTATGAATGGCGGCTACGCTCGAGCGAACGCAAGGGTCCGCGCTTTCCGGAAATCCCCTGGGCAGGCGAGAGCCTTGCCGGCAAACATATCTATGTTCAGGCCGAGCAGGGCTTCGGCGATACGTTGCAATTCGCGCGTTACATCCCGCCGCTTGCCCGGCGCGCGGAGCGCGTCACCCTGCGTGTGCATCAGCAGCTGGTCAGGCTGTTGCGTGAGAGCCTGCCCGGAATCACTGTGCTCGGCGACCGCGGCAATCCCGCGCCTTACCAGTGCGACGCCGTGCTTTTGAGCCTGCCGCGGCTGTTCAGGACGAGGCTCGAATCCATTCCCTCCGGCGTGCCTTATCTGCAAACGCCGGCCGATGCCGCGCAGCGCTGGCGCAAGCAGCTTGCTGGCATGCAGGGCCTCAAAGTGGGGCTGGTGTGGGCCGGCAATCCCGAGCATGTCAACGACAGCCGCCGCTCGCTGGATCTGAAAGCGCTGGCGCCGCTGTTCGCGGTGCATGGAGTTTCATTTGCAAGCCTGCAGTTCGGCGCGCGCACGGCCGATCTGAAGCGGCTCAAGAGCAAGCCCGCGATCGAGGATCTCGGCGCACAATTTGCAGATTTCGCCGATACTGCCGGCGCGGTCAGCGCGCTCGACCTCGTCATCACCGTCGACACGTCGGTCGCGCATCTTGCCGGCGCGCTCGGCAAGCCGGTCTGGGTGCTGCTGCCCTGGGTGACGGATTGGCGCTGGATGCTCCATCGCGAGGACAATCCCTGGTACCCGACCATGCGCCTGTTCCGGCAAAAGCGCGATGAGGCGTGGGCCGATGTCGTGCCGCGCATCGCCGACGAGCTGGCGGCTGTGGCGCAAGGCGATCGCGTCCGGCTCACGCCGTTCAAGGCCGAGGGTGAGCGCCGCGCCGCGCACGCAGCCGCCATCATGGCGGCGGAAGCTGTCCAGCAAGCGGCGCCAACCGCGGCGCCGGTGCAAGCGATACCGCCGGGCCAAGCGCTCATCGTCGCCGAACAGAAGCGCCGTGGCGGATTTCTGGCCGATGCAGACGAGCTGACGCGCCGCGCGATCGAGGCCGAGCCGGACAATGCCGAAGCGGCACACATGCTCGGCATCATCGCGCATCAGTCCGGCAAATTGTCCGACGCCATTGCCCATGTGCAGCAGGCGATCGCGATCAATCCCGATGTGGCGCTCTATCACGCCAATCTCGGCGAGATGTGCCGGCTTGCCGGCCGCGTCGACGAGGCGATTGCGGCGAGCCGCCGTGCCATTGCGCTTGACCCGAGCAACGCCGGGGCCCACAGCAACCTCGGTATTGCGCTGTTCGATCAGGGCAGGTTCGAGGAGGCGCTGTCGCTTTACGAGCGTGCGATCGCGCTGCAGGACCATTTTGCGCAAGCGCACAGCAATCGCGGCAACGCGCTACTGCGATTGAAGCGCTTTGCCGAGGCTGAACCCTCCTATCGCCGCGCCATCGAATTGCAGCCGGGCTTCGTCGACGCCTGGAACAATCTCGGCACCTGCCTGCGTGAGCTCAAGCGCACCGAGGAAGCCGAGGCCGCTTACCGCAAGGCGCTCGAGCTTGCCCCCAACAATCCCGATACGCTCGATAATCTGGCGCTTGCGGTGAAAGACCTCGACCGGCTCGACGAGGCCGCCGATCTGTTGCGCCGCGCGCTCCTAATCGAGCCGAACAGTGACAACATTCATCTGCATTATGGCGCTGTGCTGCTCGACCAGAAGAAGGTGGATGAGGCGGCAGCGGCAACCGACCGGGCGCTCGCGCTCAACCCAACCAATCACGACGCCATCAATCTGACGGGGCGGATCGCATTCGAGCGAGGTGACCTCGATGCCGCGCTCGCATGTTGTCGCCGCGCACTCGCGCCCAAGCCGGATCTGGCGGATGCATATAACAACATGGGCAACGTGCTGAAGGAGCTGGGCCAGCTGGGCGAGGCGGAAGACGCATATCTCGAAGCGCTGCGGCTCGATCCGACCGTGGCGGGCGTCTACGTCAATCTTGCGGACTCCAGGAAATTCGTCGCCGGCGACCCCCATCTCGTCGCCATGGAAGCGCTTGCGGCGAAGCGCGACGGCCTGTCGCCGATCGATCGCATGCAGATCGACTTCGCGCTCGGCAAGGCCTATGCGGACCTTCAGGACTATCCGCGCTCGTTCCAGCATCTCAAGGCCGGCAATGCGGCCAAGCGGGCCATGATTGCCTACGACGAGACGACGACCTTCGCGCTGTTCGACGAGATCGAGCGGATCTTCACTCCGGACATGATCAAGGCGAAGGCCGGCAGCGGCGATGCTTCACCGCTGCCGATTTTTGTCTTGGGCATGCCGCGTTCGGGCACGACCTTGATCGAACAGGTCATCGCCAGCCATCCCATGGTGCACGGCGCCGGCGAGCTGCAGATCTTCAATGACGTGATTCTTGCGGTCCGCGGCACGGAAGGCCGTACGATCCCATATCCGGAATTCGTCTCCGCGCTCGACGGGGCCGCCTTGCGGCAAATCGGAAAGAATTATGTCACGCGGCTCGGCGCGGTTGCCCGGCAGGGGGCAGGCGCGACCGGGCAGCACGTCACCGACAAGATGCCGTCGAACTATTATTTCCTTGGGCTCATTCATCTCGCGCTGCCGCAGGCAAAAATCATCCACGCCATGCGTGACCCGGTCGACACCTGCGTGTCGTGCTTTTCCAAGCTGTTTTCCGCCGAGCAAAACCACACCTATGATCTCGGCGAACTCGGCCGCTACTACCGGCGCTACGAGCGGTTGATGATGCATTGGCGCCGGGTGCTGCCCGAGGGAAGCTTCCTCGACGTCCGTTATGAAGACGTGGTGGTTGATCTGGAAAGCCAGGCGCGGCGCATCATCGACTATTGTGGCTTGCCTTGGGATGACCGCTGCCTCTCGTTTCACACGACCGGGCGGCCGGTCCGGACTGCAAGCGCGACACAGGTGCGCAAGCCGATCTATCGGAGCGCAGTCGGACGCTGGCGAGTCTATGGGGAGCAGCTTGAACCACTTCTAACCGCGTTGAGTGGCCGCGCTCAATTATGATGAGCATCATCGGATAGCGATTTCGCCCAAGCGCGCGCTTCGGCTCATCAGGTCATAATCACGGCGATGTGCGTTATGCAACCATAGCGAGAGCAATTGATGTATCTCCCGCGGCAACCTGAGCGCAACCCAGCGGGCGGGAAGCGCGTTCAACAATTTGGCGGCCGCCAACGCTTTGGCGTGCTGCTGGCGTCAAGCTCGCTCGCCGCGCTTCTGATCGGCGGCGGCGCGAGCCCGGCTTTCGCCGCCTGCGTCACTCAGAACGGCGGTACGTCCCTTGCGCTGAGCAACTCGAGCGCGATCAACTGCATCGAAGTCTTCAATGCCGCAGCGATCAGCGGTGACGTCACCAATACCGGCGGCGGCGTGATCACCGCGACCGGCGGCGCCGCGCCGACGCGGACCGGCATCACCATCAACAATGCCTCGATCGGGGGCGCCATCGTCAATGCCGGCTCGATCACCGCGTCGAACAGCGGCATCGCCGCGGTGAACGCCACCATATCGGGCGGCATCAGCAATTCCGGCACGATCACGGCACACACGCACGGCGTTTACGTCAACGCCACGACATTCGGGGGCGGCATCGGCAATGCCGGCATGATCTCGGTGGGCTTTACCGCCATCACCGTCAAGAATGTCTCCGGCTTCTCGGGCGGCATCACCAACAGCAGCTCCGGCACGCTCTCGGTGGGCTGGACCGGAATTAACGTCAACAACGTTTCGACGTTCTCCGGCAATATCAGCAATGCCGGCGCGATCTCGGCCGGTACCGCCTACGGCATTATCGCCAATGGCATTTCGACGTTCGCCGGCGGCATCAGCAATACCGGCACGATCAGCGCTCGCCTGTCCGACATCTACATCGAGAATGTCGGGACCGTGGCCGGCGACATCAGTAATGCCGGTACGATCTCAGGCGGCTCCGGGGTCACTGTTCACTCTGTCGCGGCTTTCGCGGGCGGGATCGGCAATACGGGCACGATCACGACGCGCACCTACGGCATTTACGTCAACAACGTCTCGACCTTCACCGGCGGCATCAGCAATTCCGGCACGATCTCGTCGAACAAGTTTGGCATCGTCATTTCGGTCATCTCGACCTTCTCCGGCGGCGTCAGCAATACCGGGACGATCTCGGCACATACCCACGGCATTTCCATCACCGGTGTTTTGAGCTTCGCGGGTGGCATCAGCAATGCCGGTGTGCTCTCGGCGAACCAGAACGGCATCAACGTCACAAACTCCGGCACGTTTGGCTCGTCGATCGCTGGCGGCATCAGCAATTCCGGCACGATCTCGGGCGGCAGCCATGCCATCCTCATTTCCACCGTGTCGGCTTTCTCCGGCGGCATCAGCAATGCCGGCGCGATCTCGGCGGGCTTCACTGGCGTTGGCGTCAACAACGTTTGGACATTTGCGGGCGGCATCACGAGTTCCGGCGTGATCTCGGCGAGCAACAACTACGGCATCTCCATTTCGAACGTCTCGGTTTTCTCCGGCGGTATCAGCAGCGCTGGCACCATTTCGGCGCAGAAGTCTGGTATCGTCATTTCCGGCGTCTCGACCTTCGCCGGCGGCATCAGCAATGCCGGCATGATCACGGCACGCACCACGCACGGCATCTACATTAGCACTGTTTCGAGCTTCGCGGGCGGCATCGGCAATGTCGGCACGATCTCGGTGGGCCATACCGCCATCAAGATCGGCAATGTCTCGGCGTTCTCGGGCGGCATCACCAACAGCAGTTCCGGCACGCTCGCGGCGGGCTGGACCGGAATCAACATCAACAACGTTTCGACGTTCTCAGGCAATATCAGCAGCGCCGGCGTGATCACGGGCGCTACCGCCTACGGCATTCTCGTCAACGGCATCTCGGCCTTTGCCGGCGCCGTCGCCAATACCGGCACGATCACCGCCCGGCTGTCCGACATCTATGTCGAACATATCGGCACCTTGGCCGGCGGCATCAGCAATGCAGGCACGATTTCGGGCGGCGCCGGCATCAATGTCCAGTCCATTTCCGCTCTCGCGGGTGGGATCAGCAATGCCAGTTCAGGCACGATCACGGCACGCAGCTACGGCATCTACGTCAACAACGTCTCGACTTTCGCGGGCAATATCAGCAACGCCGGCACGATCACGGGCGCGCTGGCAGCCATCCGCATCGACAGCGGCGTGACCTTTGCGCCGGGCAGTGCCATCGTCAATTCGGGCATTACAACCGGCACCGGCGGCACTGCGATCGATGCCAGCGCCGCGACCAGCGCGGTGACCATCGATCAGACCGCGGGCGCTATCAACGGCGCGATCAAGCTGTCGGCCAATGCCGACGTGGTGAACATTTCAGGCGGGGCCATCGCCGGCAATATCGTCGGCCAGGGCGCCGCGAACACGATCAACTTCAATCTCGGCGGCGGCACCTTCACCTATGGCGGCGCCTATGCGTTCACCGGCGTCAACCAGGTCAACGTCAATTCCGGCACAGTGGTGCTCAACGGAGCGAACAGTGCCAGCTCTATCGCCGTCAACAACGGCGGGATGCTTACCGGCAGCGGCACGCTCAATTCAGCGAGCGTCGATATCAGCGGCACGCTCGCGCCCGGCAACCTGGGCGTGGCCGGCACGATCATGAACATCAACGGCAATTTGGCTTTCCAGTCCGGCGCGATCTATCTCGTCACCTTGGCCGGCGCGAACGTCTCGCGCGTCGACGTGACCGGCGCGGTCTCGCTCAACGGTGCGTTGGACGTTGTCATGCAGCCCGGCAACTTCAAAGGCAACACGCATTGCGACATTCTCGATCCGACCAGCATCACCGGCCGGTTCAGCAGCGTCAACATCCTCAACTTGCCATCGAGCTTCTCCGCCGTGGTCACTTACGACACAACCGCCGTGTATCTGGATTTGAGGGCCAGTCTCGGGGCTGGTGACCGGCTCAATGTCAATCAGCAGAATGCCGCGAGTGCCATCAATGGCTACTTCAATGCCGGCGGCTTGCTGCCGGCCGGCTTCTCCGCGCTGTTTACAAGCGTCAACCCCGGCAACGCGCTGTCGCAGCTCTCGGGCGAACCGGCGACAGATGCAAGCAAGGGCGCCGGCCAGTTGATGAACGACTTCCTCAATCTGATGCTCGATCCGACCGCGGGCGGAGGAGGCGAGGCGAAGGGCGGCGGGGCCGCGGGCTTTGCGCCGGCGCAGGATCCGAGCCTGCCGCCCGATGTCGCGCTCGCTTACGCCAAGGCGCTGAAGGCGTCGCGTCCGCAAGACCAGCTGTCGTCAAGCTTCGATCAGCGCTGGAGCTCCTGGGGCTCGGCGTTCGGCGGCACGAGCTTGACCGAAGGCAATGCCGTGCTCGGCTCCAACAATGTCGCGGCCAGCGACTACGGGTTTGCCGCCGGCAACGACTATCGCGCTACGCCGAACGTCACTTTCGGCTTCGGTCTGACCGGCGGCGGCACCAACTGGAATCTGGCGCAAGCGCTCGGCAGCGGGAGGAGCGACGCATTCGGTGCCGGCATCTATTCCAAAACGCATTGGGGGCCGCTCTATCTTTCCGGCGCGCTCGCCTTCGCCAACCACTGGTTCACCACCGACCGCAGCGCGCTCGGCGATCAGCTGCGCGGCAAGTTTACGGGGCAGAGCTATGCGGCGCGGCTCGAGACCGGCTACCGCTATGCCGTGCCGATCATCGGCGCGCAGAACACCGGTGCCATCGTCGGCGTGACACCCTATGCCGCCTTGCAGGCCCAGGACTTCCGCACCCCGGGCTACAGCGAGACTGATTTGACCGGCGGCGGCTTCGGCGTCTCTTACAATGCAATGAGCGCGACCGACACCAGAAGCGAGCTTGGCGCGCGCTTCGATAATCTGCAAGTCGTCAGCGGCATGCCGATGGTGTTGCGCGGCCGCCTGGCCTGGGCGCATGACTGGGTGAGCGATCCGTCGCTTGGCGCCGTCTTCCAGGCCTTGTCCGGTGCGACCTTCATCGTGAACGGCGCGGCGCCTCCCAAGGATTCTGCGCTTACCACCGCTGCGGCTGAACTGCACATCAGCGCCGACTGGACCGCCATGGCGAAGTTCGACGGCGTGTTCGGCATGGGATCGCAGACTTACGGCGGCGCCGGCACGCTGAAATATTCGTGGTGAACGCATGAATAGCGCCGCGGCTGGGCGCAGCCGTTGCCCCGCTACGATGCTGTCGGTGGGGCGGGCCGTCGTTTCAGAAGCCAGCCTGCTCGCTCGCGTAGAATGTGTTCAGGATCGAGATGCGGGGCCGGTCGGTCGTGATCCTTGGTCGGCCGTGCCAGCTCATCTGCGTTAGCGAGTGGTAGGCTTTCAGGACGACGAACGCGTAGCCGATATTTGGAATAAACGGGATCGTTTTCACGGGCTCGAGGCAATAGGAGCGCGGGTGCAGCAACCCCTTAAGTGACAGCTGGTAGATGGTCGTGCCCAGGTTTTCCTGGCTGTCGTCTTCCGGGCAGTAAAGCTGCATCGTCACCACCTTCTTCCTGGTGTCGGGATGCGGCTTGATCTCGTAGCCGTCGCTGTCACGATAGATCACGGGCTTGGCAAACAAGGTCAGATCGGCTGCGGTTTCGACCTTGTCGCCGCGAGCGCGGATTTCGAGGCCCGCATGCAGGCGGCGCCGGATCGCACTTTCCACCTCGCGCGAGGTCAGCATCTCCTGGACGGCCTTCCAGAGCGGCTGCAATTCCGGTTCGATGCGCTCGACATGCCCGCCATAGAGACGGAGCGCCATCCGGCTGCCGGTGCCCGTGATCGGCTCATAACCCTCGTTCGGAACGCTTCGGATCAGATCCTGGTAGAATCGATCCGGAAAGATGTCGCGGAAGACGAGATGGGGGTAGGGGGACGCCGAATACTCACCCGCCTCGATGCTGCTGACCGCATGATCGATCAGGACGTGCGACAGGTGTTCGGACGATCTTGATTCGGATGCTTCTGGTGATGCGAGCATGCCAAAGCCTTATCAGCAGACAACCCTGGTTCAACCAACCGATGTTAACTACCTTTGGCTGCATGCGGGGTGAAATTAAGGCAGGGCGAGCTTGCAAATGGCCCCAACTTTGCGCGATGAGAGGCGGTCACGAGGCGGAATTAGACACGCGAAAGCCTCAATCCGGACAAGAGCGGCTGCTTTAGCCAATCCTTAGGGTTCATCGACTTACGAACGACCTATGACCGCCGCCGCATCCTGTTCGCGAACTCCGCGCCAAACCATCGCTTGCCGCACGGCTGGCTTTGCGCACGCCTTGGCGCTGCTTGCGCTTGGCCTCGCACTGTCCGGCTGCGCCAGCATGAGCGAGAATGAGAGCGTGACGGCGGCTTTCGCCGATCCGGCCAAATACGAGCTGTGGGATTGCAGACAGCTTGAGCCCGAGCGGAAAAGTCTCGCCAAGCGCGCGGCCGATTTGCAGGCGTTGATGGACAAGGCCCAGACCGGGACTGCGGGGCCGCTGGTCGCCGAAATGGCCTACCGTAACGATTATCTCTCGGTCCGTGGCCAGGCTCATTTTGCCGAGGAGGCCTGGCGCAAGAACAAGTGCCGCGAGACGCCGCCTGGCGCAGTCACGGCGTCCACGGCCGCCAAGCCGGGTGCGCCGCCAGCCAGGTCCGTGCCGCTTTCGCGCAGCGGCGTCTACTAGAGCATGATCTGGAAAAGTGTGAAGCGGTTTTCCGAAAAGATCATGCTCAATCAAAGAGCTAAAGCGCGATGACGATTCATCCTGATCTCATCGCGCTTTAGGCAAACCGCTGCGCTAAAGCCGCCAGTCGTAGATCCAGGCCTGCCGCGCCAGCATGCGCTGCGGCCCCAGCGCGCGGATCGCAAGGTCGCGCGCGAGCGCCATGGCGCCGGCCATGTGATAGATGCGGCCCTGCTGTCGCGCGAGCCGCTGCACGGGTGTGACGCGCGCGCGCCGCATCTTGCCATAGCGCCGCAAGGCGGTCGCGACCTGTGCGCCGGGCTCGAGCGGCGCTTCGCTCAAGACGTTCGACAGCACCGCAGCGTCCTCGATCGCCATGCCGGCGCCCTGGGCAGCAAAGGGCAGCATGCCATGCACGGCATCCCCAAGCAGCGCAACCGAGCCCTCGTGCCACGCCCAGCCCTCGGGCATGGTGAACAGCGCCCATTTGCGCCAGCTGTCGACGGCGCCGACCAGCATCCGCGACTTTGGTTGCCATAGCCTTTTTGCCGGGTCGCTGCAAATCCCGGACAGCCGCTGCCGCGCCTTGCCCGATTTTGTCGGGCTCTCGGAGGCCGAGGTCTCCATGGCAAGAATGGCAGAGCATCACGAGGTGCTGCGAGGATGGGTTGGCACCGTGAAGTGGAAGATCGCGCCACGGGGCGCGTTGGCGGTGACCCACAGGCGCCCGCCATGCGCTTCGATGATCGAGCGGCAGATCGACAGTCCCACCCCCAGACCGCTGGGCTTGGTCGTGTAGAACGGTTCGAAGACGCGCGCGAAACTGCCGGGGTCCAGTCCGGGTCCGAAGTCCTTCACCTCGACGAGAACGTCCCCAGCTTCGGCCCGAGCGGTGGTGATAATCACCTCTCGGGCCCCGTCCGTGGCCGGGCCCATGGCCTGGATTGCGTTGAGAACCAGGTTGAGCACCACCTGCTGCAACTGGACGCGATCGCCCTCGACCAGCGGCAGGTCTTCGGTAAGTTCGGTCTGCACCGAGATGCCGTTCTTCAGTGCCACGCTGCGGCTGAGCTCGATCACGTCGCGGATCGCCTCGTTGATGTCGAGGCAATCCTTCTGTGGCGGTGCGCGTTTGACCAGAGCGCGAATCCGCCCGATGATGCCGCTGGCCCGCTCGGTGTCCCTTAGAATGGAGCCGATCGCTTGCCGGGCCTGCTCGAGTTGCGGCGGGTCGCCGGCGAGGAAATGCAGGGCGGCATCGGCATTCATCAGTGCGCCGGTGATCGGCTGGCTCACCTCGTGGGCGATCGAGGCGGTAAGCTCGCCCATTGTGGCGAGACGGTTCGCATGCGTCAGTTCCCCCTGCACCTCCCGCAGGGTTTCTGCGGCCCGCTTGCGCTCGCTGATGTCCCGACCGACGCCGCGATAGCCGGTGAAGCGCCCGGCCTTGTCGAAGACAGGCAGTCCCGAGATCGACATGTAGCGCTTGCCGCCGCCAGGCGTCGGCCGCGCCAGCTCGAAGTCACGGAACGGCAGGTGGGCATCGAGCGTCTGCCGGTGCTTGCGCCAGCCCTCGGCGTCAGGCTCCAGATAGGGCACTTCCCATCGCGTCTTGCCGATTTCAGAGCCGGGCGCCGGCGCGTCGGCAAAGCCTTCGCCGAGTTCCTGGCGGGTGAAGCGATGCTGCGCATCGGATTCCCAGTACACCTCGAAGGAGAACTGGATGAGGGTGCGAAAGCGCTCCTCGCTCTCCCGCAGGGCCTCCTCCGACCGCTTTCGCTCGGTCAGATCGACGACGAAGGAGACGCCTTGCTCCCGCTGCTCGTCGAACGCGGCCATGCCGATCAACACGGGCACGCGCTCGCCGTCCTTGCGGATATATTCCTTCTCGAACGGCTGCACCGTTCCAACCCTTCTTAGCTCCGGGATCCAGACTCGCTCTTGATACTCGAGCCATTCCGGCGGCGTAAGGTCGGTCCAGGACAGGCGACCCGCGACCAGGTCCTCGCGGTCGTAGCCCACGATGCGCAAGAATGCTTCATTGGCCTCCAGGATCTGGCCTCCGATCTGCCAGATGGTGATTCCGATGACATTGGCCTCGACGAGGCGGCGGATCCTGGCCTCGCGTTCGCTGAGGTCGCGGTACAACCGCGCATTTTCCAGCGCGATTGCCGCCTGCGAGGCCAGCAGCTTCAGCACCGCTATGCGTGCCGGGGCGAAAACGTGGGCTGCCAAGGTGTTCTCGAGATAGAGCACGCCGACGAGTTTGGCGTGGTTGATCAAAGGCAGGCAGAGAATCGAACGAGCCTGGCGCTGAATGACATAGGGATCGGCCGCGAACGGAGGCTCGGCTGCGGCGTCGTCGAGAATGGCGCATTCGCGGGTTCGCAGCACGTAGTGGAGAACCGACTCGGGAAGCAACGCCGCCGTCACGAGGACCTGGCGCAATTGCACCGTAACCGTATCGCCGCTGGTCGTTGCTTCCGCCGCGATGCGCGGTTCGGTTCCGTGCGACAGGACCAACAGCCCCCGCTCGGCACCTGCCTGTTCAATGGCCGTGCGCATCAGCCTGTCGATGAGCTTGTCCAGCAGCATCTCGCCTGACACTGCTTCGGACACCTTGATGACGGTCGCGAGGTCGAGATGTTCGACCGGCGCCTCAATCGTGCTCATCGGGCCGGGCTCTGACCTCTCCATCCTGAGATGCGGGTAGGTCTCCTCGAGTTGCCGCGCCTTTCCGGCGGCTCCCCAGCGCGTGTAGCCATAATGGGCCTCCCGCAGATATGCATGCGAGATGGTCTCAAATCCGCGCGCCGCATAGAAGCGCGCGGCAAGCTCGCTCGCGAGCGCCTCATTGTGCGCGAAACCGTTCTCTCGGGCCGAGCGGATGGCCCGGTCGTAAAGGCGCATTGCATCCAGATCGCGGTTTTCGATCCGCGCCATCTCGGCCTGTACCAGTGCGAGGCGGTCCTCGAAATTTGGCGGGCAGGAACGGGCCCAGCCCTCGAGCTGGTGCTGGTGTCCGGACAGCAGGTCGAGCTGATGCGAATGCCGGCCGGCAGGCACGGCATCCAGCTGCGCGGCAAGCGCCAGCGCGGCATAGAAATGCTGTTCCGCGATTTCGAAATACGCGAGAAAGGATGGGGAAAGCAGCCGCTCTGCATGAGCTGCCGCCTCGATGGCCGACGCATACTCGCCTGCGAAGTAACGCGCTTGCAGCTTGCGGATCCAGTATCGCCAGGCCGCGTATGCCAAGCGCGGGGCGGCCGCCAGGTGCTGCTCGAACCGGCACTCGTCGAGTTCGGCGTCGCTGAGTGAGCCAAATCTGGCCGTCTGACCCCGAAGCATGCGGATCAGCCCGAGCTGGGCTCTGATCACGTCGGCTACGAGGCCGAATTGCGCCTTTTGCGCAAACGCGAGCGCGGCTTCGGCCTCGCTCTGGATCCTCGCAAGAGGCTCGCCGCTGGCGAGAAGATGGGTGATCAAGGCGCCGCGCGCAATGTTCGCAAAGCTCAAGTCGCCGGTTTCCTGCGCTGCTGCAAGTGCGGTTCGCACCAGCGGAACCCCCGTGCGCACGTGCCGTGTCCAGGGGACCACGTGCGCGAACCCCAGGTAGACTCGGGCCTTGAAGCCGAGCAGCCCGCCGTTCTCGACCAGATCGACACTGAGCTGGCCGAAGCGGAATCCCGACTGATAGTCGCCGAACCGGGGGCCCAGCAGCATTCCAAGCCAGACATAGGCAAAGGATGAAGCGGCGCCGTTGCCATGCTTCAGGCTCAAATTGGCCATGTGGGCAATGACGAGACAATGCAGATTGCTGTCCGTGAACAGAGCGGGCGGCAGCAGCTCTGCGAGGACATCCGTGGTCGCGCACCAGGTGCGATCAACCATCTGTGGCAAGTCAACCAGTGCTTCGATCGGGCGGCTTCCGAGCTGCCGCCACATTTCTTCGAATTCCCGCCGGACCTCGTCGTCCGTTGGATGCGGCGACCACGCGATGCCGGCGCGCCGGAGATAGTCGAGACCCACCTCGACCGAGCGGTCGCTCTGAGCGAGCGTCATGTAAAGCGGGATGCGCAGACAGGTGATTGCGGCAAGATCGACCAGGTTTGCGGCGCGACGCCACAGCATCGCCAGCCGTTCCTCCGCTGCGCCCACTTCGCCCGTGAGAAACTCGCATTCGGCGCGAAGCAGGTGCAGTGCAAGGCAGAGCTCGTATCGCCGTTCCCAGCAGTCTTCAGCCAGCAGGCGCGTTCCTTCGCTGAGATATTTCAGCGCCGGCGCATACGCAGTCGAACGTTTGGCGCGTTTGCCGGCGAGCAGATTGAGCTCGGCCAGTTGCTCGCGTTCCTCTCGCGAGGTGATCAACGCGATGCCGCGGTTGAGCTGATTGACGATGTCGAAGATCGTCTCCTCGCGCCTCTCGGGGGGCGTCTGTGCGAGCAGCTGCCGGCCGATTCGCAGATGGGTCGCCGCGCGGCGCTCATCCGCGATCAATGAATAGGCTGCTTCCTGTACCCGGTCGTGGACGAACCTGTAGGCCCCTGCCAGGTGTTCGACCAACTCCTGACGGACGGCTTCCCACAGAATCGCATTGACCTGCTGCTCTGAGCCTCCCACGAGGATCGAGAGCGTGGTGATCTCGGCGGTGTTGCCGAGACAGGCCAGGTGTTGCAACGCCTTCTGTGTGTCGGTCGGCAGCCGCGCCAGCTTGCCGATCATCAGGTCCACCACATTGTCGGTGTGACCCTTGGCCTCAATGCGATCGAGATCCCAACGCCAGCGCCCCGCGTCATGGTCAAAGTGCAGCAGGCCCTCTTCGGCCAAGGCGTAAAGGAACTGAACGACGAAGAACGGGTTGCCGCCTGTCTTGCCCTCGATCAGCTGCGCCAGCGGCGTTGCGCGCTCGGGCTCGCAGCGAAGAGTATCGGCAATCAAATGCGCAATGTTTTCGCCGGCAAGCGGCGCAAGGGTAATATGCTCGAGCTTCGTGCCGGCATTCTTGATGGCCTCGATCGTGCGCTGCAATGGATGAGCGGCATCGACCTCGTTGTCCCGGTAGGCGCCGATCAACAGCAAGTGCCGCAGGTCCGACCGGGTCAACTGGTCTTCGATCAAATCGAGCGTGGCGGCGTCGAGCCATTGCAGGTCGTCAAGGAACAGCGCCAACGGATGGTCCGGGCGTGCGAACACGCCGATGAATCGTCGAAGCACCAGATGAAAGCGAGTTTTCGCCTGCTGTGGCGGAAGCTCGGGGACGGGCGGCTGCTCGCCGATGATCAGCTGCAATTCGGGGATCAGGTCGACAACCAGCCGTCCGTTCGCGCCCAGTGCCTCATCAAGCGCTTGACGCCAGTTCGCCAACTCGGCGTCGTCCTTGCTCAGAAGGGATCGCACCAGGCCCTGAAAGGCCTGCACCAGCGTCGCATAGGGAATGTCGCGCTTGTACTGGTCGAACTTGCCCGATGCGAACAGCCCGCCGGACGGAAGAAGCACGCGATGCAGCTCATTGACCACCGAGGATTTGCCGATGCCGGAATAGCCCGACACCAGCACCAGCTCCGGCGCACCGCTGTTGATCACGCGGTCGAACGCGGCGAGCAAGGTTTCGATTTCGCGCTCTCGCCCATAGAGCTTCTCCGGGATCAGCAGTCGGTCGGGCGTGTCATGCTGGCCGAGCGGAAACGCTTCGATGCGGCCCGTCGCTTCCCATGCACTCAGGCACTGCCGCAGATCATGTTCGAGGCCTGCGGCGCTCTGGTAGCGCTGCTCGGCAGACTTGGCGAGCAGCTTGAGGACGATGGCCGAGACCACGCCCGGCACGGCGTTCACCCGTTCGCTCGGCGAGACTGGCATTCTCGCGATGTGGCAATGCACCCACTCCATCGGATGCGCGGCCGTAAATGGCAGGGCGCCGGTCAGCATCTGGTAGAATGTGACGCCGAGCGAATAGAGGTCGCTGCGGGCATCGATCGAGCGGTTCATCCATCCGGTCTGTTCGGGGGCCATGTAGGGCAGGGTGCCGACGATAAACTCAGGCGCTCCGGGCGTGCGTCGCTCGCGCAGCAGGCGCGATGCGATGCCGAACCCTGTGAAGCGGATCCGTCCGTCCGGGCAATTCACCAGGATATGTGCGGGCTTGACGTCCTTGTGCACGAGGCCACCCTGGTGGACCTTGCTCAGAGCGCTCGTGATGCCGATCGCCAGTTGCAGGAAGCGGCCGATCTCCATGGGCGCGCCGAGCAGCCGCTCCAGCGGCTCGCCGCGGGGATCCTCGAGCAGCAATAAGGGGCGACCGCGATCGCGCCCCCACTCCAGCGGTCGCGTGGCCCACGCGCTGTCCAACTGGTCCTTCAGCGCATATTCGTGCGCCAGCCGATCAAGGCTCGTGGAGGGAGCGTGCTCGGTGGGAAGCACAGCCAGCACGGTGTTGTGGCCGCCATCGGAATCCTGGCGCGAGGCCCGGCAAACGATGCGGTCGTCGTCCTCCCACAATATCTGGAAGCTGTTGTCCATGCGCGCCGAACTGGGACACAGGGTCCAACTGCCACGCCACCCAATGTCGCTTAGGGAGGTACCCTGTTGTGCTTCTTGAATAAAAATCGAGGTTGCCACAGATGGAACGGTGTGGCCAGCAGAGCCAAGTCCGGTTGCCAACAGCGAGGTCGCGAATTCGCGGCTGAACGTCGGGCAGGATTCGACCCGTATAAGCCTCAATCCGGACAAAAGCGGCTGCTTTAGCCAATCCTAACCTTCATCGATCTACGAACGGCGATGACCGCCTGCGCACCCTCGTCGCCAACTCCGCCCTGGGCTCTTGCCCGCCGGGCGCCCGGCGTCGCATCGGCTTTGGCGCTGTGTGCGCTTGGCCTTTCGCTATCCGCTTGCGTCAGCATCAGCGACAACGACAGCACGACCGCCGCCTTTGCCGATCCTGCCAAATACGAGCTGTGGGATTGCAAGCAGCTCGAGGGCGAGCGGAAAAATCTCGCGATGCGCGAGACCGAGCTGCGGGGATTGATGGCCAAGGCCCAGACCGGCACTGCGGGGCCGCTGGTTGCCGAAATGGCCTATCGTAACGAGTATCTCACCATCCGCGGCCAGGCTCACTTTGCCGAGGAAGCGTGGCGCAAGAACAAGTGCCATGAGACGCCGCCTGCCGCCGCGACTGCTTCCGCAACGGCCAAGCCGGGCGTGCCACACGCCAAATCCGCGCCGCCCTCGCGCAGCGCGGTATATTAGCCGCCACAGCCCCGCCTGGCTAAAGCCGCCAGTCGTAGATCCAGGCCTGCCGCGCCAGCAGGCGCTGCGGCCCCAGCGCGCGGATGGCAACATCGCGCGCCAGCGCCATTGCGCCCGTCATGTGATAGATGCGTCCATTCTGTCGGGCTAGCTGCTGCACGCGGGCGACGCGCGCGCGCCGCATCTTGCCATAGCGCCGCATGGTGGCGGCGACCTGCGCGCCGGGCTCGAGCGGGGTCTCGCTCAGCACCTTTGCCAGCACCGCCGCGTCCTCGATCGCCATGCCCGCGCCCTGCGCGGCAAAGGGCAGCATGCCATGTACGGCGTCGCCGAGCAGCGCAACCGAGCCCTCGTCCCAGGCGCAGCCCTCGGCCATGGTGAACAGGGCCCATTTGCGCCAGCTGTCAACCGCCCCAATCAGCATCCGTGCCGCACCCGCCCAGCGCGCGTCACCGAAGGTCTCCCTCAGCTCGTGGGGCTCGCCTGCCGTGCTCCAGCCCGGCCGGTTCCACGTCCCCGGCACGACCGCGACCAGATTGACCTGCTTGCCGGCCGAGATCGGATAAGCGACGAGATGCGCCTTCGGGCCCATCCAGAGCTGCACCCTGGGCGCGGTATATTCGCGCGGCAACGCCCGGGCATCGAGTGTGCCACGCCAGGCAATCAGGCCGGAAAACTGCGGCTGCTTGTCCGGAAACAGGTGATTGCGTACCGTCGACCAGACGCCGTCGGCGCCGACCAAGGCCATCCCGACGTCCTGGCGCCGTTCGTTGCCGGAGCGGTGGACGATGGTCAGACCCCTGGCATGGGGCGCGAGGTCCTCGAACTGGCAGCCGAGCTTCAGTTCGATATCGGGATGCTCGCGAACGGCGTCGGCAAGTGCGGTCTGCAGATCGGCGCGATGGATCACCCAATAAGGGGCGCCGGCGCGCGCGCTGGCCGCTTCGCCGAGTGGCAGGCGAGCAATCTCGCCGCCGGCACGCGCACTCACGATGGTGATCGCCTCGGGCGTGATCGCGCGCGGTCGCAAGCGCTCCTTCAGCCCGAGGTCGATCAGGATCCGGCTCGCATTGGGCGACAGCTGCAGGCCTGCACCGGCTTCCTCGAGCCGCTCGGCCTTCTCCAGCACCACCACGCGAAAGCCCTTGTTGGCAAGCGCGAGTGCCGCCGTGAGACCTCCGATCCCGGCACCGGCGATGAAAATCGTGCGTGTCAGAGCCACGCGCGTTGAGGCGTCACGCGACGTCCTTCAGCACGCATTCCGGCGGGCGAGCCTCGCCGGCCTTCAGGTCGGGCGCGTAGCGATACAAGGTCGAGCAGTAGGGGCAGATGATCTCGTTGTCGTTGCCGAGGTCGAGGAACACGTGCGGATGGTCGAACGGCGGATTGGCGCCCACGCACATGAACTCCTGCGAGCCGATCTCGATCACGGCAACACCGGCATCATTGTGGAAGTGCGGGACGACATTGTCGGACATCGAAATTCACCTTGAGTGGCAGCAGACACGGGCCCAATCGAAACTGTACACGATGGCGGCCACCGCGCACCCTATCCATCGGTTTGGGTTGATTCCCTTTAGCCCTTGGCTACCGGTTTGTTCAGGAAATTCGACACAATCTTGCCCTTTCAGAGAAGCCCTTCTTTCGTCGGGGCCGTTGTGTCGCAAATTCGGCACACTATCTTGAAGTTACGCGAAAACGTTCGGGTTTTTGATGAGGCCAGCACGTCTCGGTTCGGCTTTGCTATGCGTCACGCTCAGCGCAGTCCTGAGTGCTGCGCTATGGCCGCATGCGCGCCAGGCGGGCTCGGTTCTGGCCGCGCAGGACGATCCCGCGCGCCTGTCCGAGGCCCGACTCGACTCGGTGCTGCGCGACGATCCCGGTGTGATCGCGCGGAATATCGACGCGGCGTTGCTCGCCCATGATGCGGACCTTGCCGACAGCTTTGTCGCGCTGGCACGGGAGAAGCGGATTCCGCTGTCCGACGACATGATCCATCGCGTGAGCGATGCGGTTGGAGAAGAAAATTCTTCCTCTCATGTCGCGAAGCGCTTTGCCAGCGGGCTTATCACGGGCGAGGCCGATGACGTCGCGAGCCTGTCGGGGACCGTGGCCGGCGACCTCTTTGTGATCGGCGATATCAGGGACGTGTTGCGCGAAGGCAAGCATCTGGCGATGGGCGAGGATACCGATCGCCTGGTGCTGTCGCTTGCCGCCGCAGGCCTTGCCGTGACCGCGGCGACCTATGTCTCGGTCGGCGGCGCCTCGCCGCTGCGCGCCGGCCTGTCGCTGGTAAAAGACGCCCGCAAGGTCGGCCGGTTGGGCGAGGGGCTTGCGGCCTGGGCCGGGCGCTCGGCACGCGAGGTCGTCGATGCCCCGGCGCTGGAGCAGGCGGTCGCCTCCGGCTCGGTGCTGCGGCCGGGCGAAACCGCAACCGCGATCCGTGCCGCGTTTCGCGCCGAGAAGGCGGACGCATTGGTGGGACTTGCCAAGGATGTCGGACGGGTGACCGAAAAGGCCGGTTCGCGGGGCGCACTCGACACTCTGAAGATCGCCGAGGACCCGCAGGACGTCGCGCGGGCCGCACGGCTCGCGAAAGCCGAGGGCGGCCGCACGCGGGCTATCCTGAAGATCCTCGGCCGCGGCGCGCTCCTGCTCGCCAGCGGCGCGTTCGATCTGGCGCTGTGGCTGTTCAGCGCGCTGCTCGCGCTGTTCGGGTTCCTCGCCTCGGTCAAAGCCACGACCGAGCGGATCACGCAAAGCTGGCTCAATCGGAAAAAGGCCCGGCGTCTGCACAAACAACTGGCAGCTGCGAGCCTCGCTCAGGGCTGAACCTCAGCCAAAAGGCTAAACAACCCTGGGTAAGAACGGCTAAATTGGGCCGAGCCTGAAATCTTCGTCACAAGAATGGACTGATTGATGCCGAGCTTCGACAACGGCGCCGTCGAGATCGCCTATCTCGATGAAGGCGAGGGCGAGCCCATCTTCCTGGTGCACGGCTTTGCCTCGACCAAGAACGTCAACTGGGTCTATCCGACCTGGGTCTCGGATCTGCGCAAGAACGGCCGCCGCGTCATCGCGCTTGACAACCGCGGCCATGGCGAATCGGCGAAGCTCTACGATGCTGCTGAGTACTCGATTCCGATGATGGCAAGCGACGTGGTCGCGCTGATGGATCATCTCGATATCCCGCGCGCCGATATCATGGGCTATTCGCTCGGCGCGCGCATGACGGCCTGGCTCGGGTTGACCAAACCCGAGCGGCTGCGCTCGGCCATCCTCGGTGGCATCGGCATGGCCATGATTGATGGCGGCGGCCCGGGGGAGAACGTCGCGGCTGCCCTGGAAGCGCCCTCGCTCGAGGAGGTCAACGATCCCGTCGGGCGCACCTTTCGCGCCTTTGCCGAGCAGACTCGCTCCGACCGTCGGGCGCTTGCGGCCTGCCTGCGCGGTTCGCGCGGCCTGATGAGCCGCGAACAAGTGGCCGGCATCGACGTGCCGGTCCTGGTCGCGGTCGGCACCAGCGACGAGGTCGCGGGCTCCGCACATGGGCTCGGCGAACTCATTCCGGGTGCGCAGGTGCTGGACATTCCGGGCCGCGACCACATGCGCGCCGTCGGCGACAAGGTCTACAAGAGCGGCGTGGTCGACTTCCTCTCACGCCGGCCTTGAGACGTCAGCCTCGTCGTCTTCACCGAGGAAACGCGACACCGCGATCAGCGCCACGAAGGTCGCGATCCACACCAGCCGCGCGCCGTAGCGGTCGTGCGGGCCGGAGATGATGCCGCAGATCATGGCATTGCCGAGCAGGGTGAAGCACACGGTCGCCGCCAGCAGCGTGACGTCGTCGAACTGGCGTCGCCCGAGGCCGATGGCAAACAGCGCGAGAACCGCGAGCATCGAGATCCGCGCCATCGGCACATGCAGCCAGTTGACGGCGGTGAAGCTGAGCTCCTTGTGTTGCTGGCGCGCGGCGCGCATCGGCTGCGTTTGCGCCGGGACGTAGCGCTCGATGATCCCATAGGTGTGGCCGAGCCACTCCGTGCAGCCTTCGCCGGTGGCGATATCGACCAGTTGCTGCGCGGTCGCCTTCAGCGCCGCCTCCGCCTGCCACAGCGGATACTCCTTCAGCGCATGGATGACGATGTAGCCCATCTCGCCGTCCATTCCTTCGAAGCGGCCAAGTTTGTCGAACATGCTGTGGCCCCACAGGAACTGATCGGCGGTCGCAGGCAGTTCGTTGCGATAGGGGCAGAGCTTGAAGCTTTCACGCCCGCAATGATCGTTGAGGAAGCGCGCGACGATGCCATCCTGCATCATCCGTCCGAAGGCGACACCATAGCCGCCCGGTGTCCACGCCCATTGTCCTGACAGCGCATAATTCGCCGAGAGCAGCATCAGCGCGCCGGCAACGAGCGACAGTGCACCTTGCGCGAGCCCGGCAAGCGCGATGCGCTTGCGCAGGAAAGGCTTGGCGAGCAGGGCGAGCAGGACGAGTCCAAACAGCACGCCGAGCGTTGCGCTGTGGGTGGCCGCGGAGAAGGCGATGAGGACGAAGAGCAGGATTTTCTCCAGCGCAGAGACCCTGTCGCCCTTTACGACCAGGATGAAGAGCGCGAGCACCGACAGGCCGGAGAAAATGTCGGTGAGCAGCATGCTGGAGAGCCAGGGCAGGGCCGTGGTCAGGATCAGCGTGAGACCGATTGCGAGCAGGCGAAGCGGCTGGGCGAGGCCGAGCACCCGCAGGGTCAGTTGCAGGATCCAGAAGGTCGCGAGCGACTGGATCGCGATATTGAGCCAGAAGCCGGAGGCTTCGCCGAGATGCAGATAGAGGCCGAACACCGTGGAGCGGCTCGGCACCAGATAGCCCTCATACCAGCGCGCCAGATAACCGCCGGTGTCCCATTGCAGCAGCGGATAGCGGTTCCAGATCGCGGGCGCGACCAGGAACAATGGAATGAGGACCGCAGCCGTCCAGACCGCGCTGGCACCCGCCAGCCGCGTGCGCAAAACCCTGGTGTTGATGATCAGCCTCCCGTCGTTGGCGCCACCATGCCGGGAACTCCGGCGCGGCTGAAATTCCCCAATAGTCGCAGACCACAGCCTTGATTTCGCGAAAACGCTGACCAAGTTGGAACAACCCCGTTTCGGGGCTTCCGCGTTGGAATTCGGACCGGCACCCGGAAAGGGGCCGTTTCAAGGTTCTGGCGTAGCCGGAAGCGCGAAACTGCCATTCACCTTTTGCGGGTGCCCGTCAGGACACCGTCTTGGGCGCATGGTATACAGGCCACCGCGAGACGGCTTTAAAGTATGTGAGGTCACCCATGGCAATGCAGCATGCCAATCCACAGAGCGGGCGACTTGCGGCGCTGGACCCGATCTGGGGCCGGGTCCGCAGCGAGGCGGAAGCCATCGTCCATCACGAGCCGGAACTCGCTACCTTCATCTTCTCCACTGTATTGCATCACGACCGGCTGGAAGATTCGGTCGTTCACCGCCTCGCCGACCGTCTCGACCATTCGGCGATTTCGGGCGACCTGATCCGTCAGACCTATGACGAGGCGCTGCGCGACGACCCCGATATCGGCAATGCCTTCCGCGCCGACCTCGTCGCCGTCTACGACCGCGATCCCGCCACCGCGCGCTTCATCGACCCTTTGCTCTACTTCAAGGGCTTTCATGCGCTGCAGACCCATCGTCTGGCGCACTGGCTGTTCAAGAAGGGCCGCAAGGACTTTGCGTATTATCTGCAAAGCCGCGCCTCGGCGGTGTTCCAGACCGACATCAATCCCGCCGCGAAGATCGGCCGCGGCATCTTCCTCGACCACGCCACAGGCTTCGTCTGCGGCGAGACCGCTGTGATCGACGACGACGTCTCCATCCTGCATGGCGTCACCCTGGGTGGCACCGGCAAGGAGAATGAGGACCGCCATCCCAAGATTCGTCATGGTGTGATGATCGGGGCCGGCGCCAAGATCCTCGGCAATATCGAGATCGGCCATTGCGCGCGCATTGCCGCGGGCTCGGTGGTGGTCAAGCCGGTGCCGCACAACGTCACCGTCGCCGGCGTGCCCGCCAAGATCATCGGCGAGGCCGGCTGCGCCGAGCCGTCGCGCACCATGGATCAGATGATCAACGCACTCGGGCTGTAAACGTCTCTGACGAGCGGCTCCGCGGGAGCGGGATCATGCTCTGATCGTGTTTGCAAGCGCTGTCTGCAGGTTTTTTGTGCCGGTCAAGACTGGCGGTTTGCGTCGTCTCGTCCTAAAAACTGCCCGGAACTTGAGCATGGTCCGGAAAAGTGGGTACCGGTTTTTCGACGAGATCATGCTCCGATCTCAAGACATCCGATTGGAGACTTTGCCGTGGACGTTCAAGAAGTCAGGAAGCTCGACGCCTATCTCAAGCGCGTGTTCGGCAATCCCAAGATCAGGGTTGTGCCGCGGCCGAAAAAGGATGACTCCGCCGAGGTCTATATCGGTGAGGAGTTCATCGGGGTGCTGTTCGTCGACGACGAGGACGACGACCGCTCGTTCCAGTTCCAGATGGCGATCCTGGAGGACGATCTCGTCGAATAGCGCGAGCTGCGCTCGCTCACATCTTGTTGCGCGCATCTCAACGACAGGCGGTCAGGCCATAGTTCTAAAACATGAGAAGTGTCCTGATCGCGGGGGCAGGAATCGCCGGCCCCGCGCTTGCCTTCTGGCTCAAGGCTGCCGGCTTTGAGCCGACGCTCATCGAGCGCGCGAACGGGCTGCGCAGCGGCGGCTATGTCATCGATTTCTGGGGCCTTGGCTACGACATCGCCGAGCGGATGGGGCTGATCGCCGAGATCGACCGCCTGGGCTATCGTGTCCGCGAAACCCGCATCGTCGATGATGAGGGCCGGCGCATTGCAGGATTTGGAACGCGCGTCTTTTCCGAGCTGACGGGCGGACGCTATGTCACCCTGCAGCGAAGCGATCTATCGCGCCTGCTGTTCGAAAAGGTCAGCGGCCGCATCGAAACCATCTTCGGCGAGGAGATTGTTGCGCTCGACGAACTGGCGGATGCCGTTCGGGTCGAGCTCAAGAGCACCGGAGAACGTCGGTTCGATCTCGTGATCGGCGCCGACGGGCTGCATTCGTCGGTGCGCGCGCTGGCGTTCGGACCGCAGTCCCGGTTCGAGAAGCAGCTCGGTTATGTCGTCGCGGCATTCGAGATCGGGGGATTTCGTCCGCGCGACGAGAATGTCTATCTCATCTACGGGCAGCCGGGCCGCATGGTCGGGCGCTTCACCTTGCGCGACGACCGCACCTTGTTCCTGCTGGTGTTTGCTGCGCAGGACGCGCAACTGCCGGCGACGCGGGATGCGCAGGAGGCGATGTTACGCGAGGTCTTTGGCGAGGCGGGGTGGGACTGCCCGCGGATGCTGGCGGAGCTTCCGCGCGCCGCAGAGCTTTATCTCGACCGGGTCAGTCAGATCAGGATGCCCGGCTGGTCGCGCGGGCGTGTTGCGCTGGTTGGCGACGCTGCGTTCTGCGTGTCCCTGCTGGCGGGGCAGGGATCGGCGCTGGCGATGATCTCGGCCTATGTGCTGGCGGGCGAGCTGGCCGCCGCAGGCGGCGACCATCGGCAGGCGTTCGCGCAATACGAAGCGCGGCTGGGCAGCTACATCGGTGCCAAGCAGCGGGGCGCCGAGCGTTTCGCCGGCGCTTTCGCGCCGAAAACGCGCGTGGGCCTTCACATCCGCAATCTCGTCGTCAAGGCGTTCGCGATTCCCGGCCTTGCCAGCTTGGCCGTGGGCAGGGACATCGCAGACAGCATCCAGCTTCCGCACTACAGGTGGCCGCTGCTTGATCGGCTGGCGGCCTGATCGGCGGCCTGTTGGAGCATGATCCGGAAGAGTGTGAAGCGGTTTTCCGAAAAGATCATGCTCAATCAAGGAGCTAAAACGCGATGACATTCATCCTCAATCTCATCGCGCTTTAGTGGGCAGCGTGCAGCTGTGCCGTGAGGCGATCCATCGCATCCGCGACGTCGCGCCACGCCGAGAGCCAGCTGCGCGGAAAACGGAAGGTGAGGTCGGCGCCGCCGATGCGGCGCTCGCTCAGGCACGTTCCGGGCGTTTCGGCATCACGCATGCAGCGCGCGTTCAGGGGCGGAGTTGCGGCGAAGAACAGGTCCTCGCCGCCATAGGGCGTGCCTTCGCGGAAGGCGCGCATGGACAGGCCATTCTCGAGCTGCGTCGCATTGTCCGAGAGATAGCGTGGATAGATCGTGCGCACTCTGCTCTCCGGCGAGAGCGCGTCATGATGAGCCGCAATCGACAGGAAGATGCGGTCGACCGGCTGAATCGCCTGTTCCACCATGTCGGCAGTGATGTGCTTCGGCGCCAGCGGGGGCGTGAGCGAGGGATAGTTGAAGGCGAGATCGATCCGTTCCTGGGGCCCGGAATGGCGCTGGATCTTCATGCGCACGGCGCCGGTCGGCACGTTGAACACGGTGCCGCCGACGCTGACCGGCAGCTGTCCCGGGTCGCCCACGGTCTCGGTTCTCCAGGTCGGCCACAGCAGATAGGTGACGAGCGCAATCGCTGCCAGCCCGAGGCCGACACCCGCGATGATGGGAAGGAGATGGCTGGTCTGGCGCCAGACGCGCGCGCTGGAGAAGGAACTCGAAAACACCGTCATGAGGGAAAGATCGTGAGCAGGAGGCGAATCAGCGCGACTATGCCACGCGATTGCGGTTTTCTGACTGCATTTGGCAGGGGCTGCAGGCGATAGCCTCGCGCCGGGCGCATGCTCACCTCTTGACGTTAACCGTTTCTTAAGGATGCTGTGGCGGGCCGCCCGGGATTTTGTCAAAGCTTGCGGGGTGGTCGGTTGTTGCGTTAGTGGGGTAAAGCGTTCGATGTCGCCGGAAGCCTTGAATTCCCTGTTTTCCCTTTGCATCGGCTTTGCCGTGGCCGGTGCGCTCGTCAGCGGCTACCAGCTCTTCACCGAGCGGCAGGCGGGGTTCGGCTTGCTGCAGGAGGGAGTAACGCCACGGCGCTTTGCCGCCGTGCCGTTTTTGGTCTTTGCCGCGCCCTTCATCATCATGCGCAACACGCTGCTCGGCGTGCAGGTCGAACGCCGCCGCTTCGAATTCGTGATGATGGCAACCGTCATCGCCGGGTTCTGGAGCATGATGTCCGGAACCTTCTTCCTGATGACGCTGCGCGCGGCCGGGCTGTTGGCCTAAGCAGCCCAGTTCGCTTGAAAATCCGCATTTGCCTGTGCCAAGGTCTTCCGAAGATGAGGAGATCTTGATGGCTATCTACGAACTCGACGGGCAGGCGCCTGATCTTCCGGCCGACGGCGACTATTTCATTGCAGAGACCGCCACCGTGATCGGCAAGGTGCGGCTGAAGAAGGGCGCGAGCGTCTGGTTCGGCGCGGTGCTGCGCGGCGACAATGAATGGATCGAGGTCGGCGAGGGCTCGAACGTGCAGGACGGTTCGATCTGTCACACCGATCTCGGCTTTCCCCTGACCATCGGCAAGAACTGCACCGTCGGGCACAACGTCATCCTGCATGGCTGTACGCTGGAGGACGGCGCGCTGGTCGGCATGGGCTCGATCGTAATGAACGGTGCCATCATCCGGCGCGGCAGCATTGTCGGCGCCGGCGCCGTGATCACCGAGGGCAAGGAATTTCCGGAATATTCGCTGATCATCGGCGCGCCCGCGCGCGTGATCAGGGCGCTCGATCCCGCGCAGGTCGAACGGATGGGCAGCGCGGCAAAATTCTATGTCGCTAACGGGCCGCGCTTCAAGAAGGGGCTGAAGCGGATCGGCTAGGGGCGATTCCGGGGCGTAACGCTTACGCGTGGAATGGCTGAACTCATCCGGCCGCCAATCGGGAGCCTGTCATGAACGTGACCATCCTCGATGACTATCACGATACGGTGCGCACGCTCCCAAGCTTCGCCAAGCTCGCAGCTCACAAGGTCACGATCTGGAATGACCATGTGCAGGATGTCGATGCACTGGCCGAGCGTCTCAAGGATACCGAAGCGCTGGTGTTGATCCGGGAGCGCACCAAGATCCGCGGCCCATTGCTTGATCGGCTGCCGAAGCTGCGGCTCATCAGCCAGCGCAGCGTCTGGCCGCATATCGACATCGACGCCTGCACCCGGCTCGGCGTCGTCGTCTCGTCCAACATGCATGCGGACACGCCGTCCTACGCCACGGCCGAGCTGACCTGGGGCTTGATCCTCGCGGCGATGCGCCAGCTTCCGCAGCAGATGGCGGCGCTCAAGGCCGGGCGATGGCAGATCGGGGTTGGCACGACGCTGCGCGGCAAGACGCTCGGTCTCTATGGCTGGGGCCGCATCGCCCATGCGGTTGCGAGCTACGCGCGCGCCTTTGGCATGGACGTGATCGTCTGGGCCCGCGAAAGCTCGCGCGAGCGCGCGCGCCAGGAGGGCTTTGCCGTCGCCGACAGCAAGGCGGCATTCTTCGAGCAGAGCGACGTGCTCTCGCTCCACATGCGCCTCGTCGATGCGACGCGCCACATCGTAACCGCCGACGATCTCGCGCGCATGAAGCCGACGGCGCTCCTGGTCAATACCAGCCGCGCGCCGCTGATCGCGCCCGGTGCGCTGGTGGCGGCATTGCGGGCGGGCCGACCGGGTCTTGCCGCCGTCGATGTCTACGAGCAGGAGCCGCTGACCGATCCGGCCGATCCGCTGCAATTGCCGAACGTCGTGGCCACCCCGCACATCGGCTATGTCACGCGCGAGGAGTACGAGTTGCAGTTCTCGGATATCTTCGACCAGATCGTCGCCTATGCAGCGGGCAGCCCGACCAATGTCGTGAACCCGGATGTGCTCGGGCGGATGCGAAGCTGAAGACAGAATTCAGCGTCGCTCACTCTTCTTTTTCGCAGGTTTCAGCCGCGCGCCTGGCTTTGCCGGCTCGTCAGAGCCTGCGCCTAGCCTCGCACTCTTGCGCAGGGCATCTTTCAGGTCGATCGGGACGCCGTGCTTCTTGAGCAGGTCGGCGAAGGCTTCATCGGCGAGCTCCTGCAGCGTGCCCATGCGGTCGCGGGCCAATTGCTTCAGCTTGTCGAAAGTGTCGTCGTCGAACTCGATCAGTTTGCGCATGGCTGACCCGACGCGGTGGCGCGCTGCTTTGTCGGCATGGGGCACAAAGAATTGAGCAGCGTCAAGCGCAATGCCATGGGCTCGTCCTAGATTTCGCCATCTGTCGTGTGCCTTAAGACATTCTCAGGCGTAGGACCGGAGCAGGGAGACAATGAGCATGAGCAAGTTGCGTAAGGCGATGATCGCGTTGTGGGCCGTCGCCGCGATCGGGGCCGTTGCCCCGCAAGCCGCATCAGCGCACGGGCCTGGCGGCCATGGCGGGTTCGGCGGCGGTGGTTTCCACGGCGGGTTCGGTGGTTTTCACGGCGGCTGGGGCGGCTATCACGGTCTTCACCACGGCTATGGCTTCGGGCCCGGATTTGCTGTGGGGTTGGGGCTTGGCCTCTATGCGCCCTATTATTACGACTACCCCTATTATGATTATCCCTATGTCGGCTATGACGAGGGCTACTCCAGCGGCCAGTGCTTGATCATCCACCGCCGCGTGCACACCCGTCATGGGTGGCGCTACCGCATCGTGCATGATTGTGAATGAGACTCGCACGGCGAGCGGCAGGCAATGCCGCTCGTCGCTTGGCGAGCGAGAGCTCAGCTCAGCACGCCGTATGTCTTGAACCACGCCTGCATCTGATTCCAGGCATCTTCCGCGGCTTCCTTGCGGTAGCTGGTGCGGTAGTCGGCGTGGAAGCCGTGGGGCGCGCCGGGATAGATCTTGAACTCGGCCGTCTTCTTGTTGGCCGCAAGCGCCTCTTTCAGCTGCTCCACCTGGGCGACCGGAATGCCGGCGTCGGCGCCGCCGTAAAGGCCGAGCACGGGCGCCTTCATCTCGGGCGCGAGCTGGAGCGGGCTCTTCGGCCACAACGGATTGGGCGGATCAACCGGCGGGCCGTAGAAAGCAGCGCCGGCCTTCAGCGCAGGGTTGTGCGCTGAATATTCCCACACCGTGCGGCCACCGCGGCAGAATCCGATGATGCCGAGCCGGGTGGTGTCGCCGCCTTGCGCCTTGGCCCAGGCGACCGTCGCGTCGAGATCCGACAGCAGCTCCGCATCCGGCTTGGCGTTGACGATCGGCAGCAGCTCCTTGATGTCGGTGATCTTGGTGAGATCGACGCCCTTGCGGAAGTAATAGTCGGGCGCCACCGCGAAGGCGCCGAGCTTGGCGAGCCGGCGCGTCACGTCCTTGATATATTCGTGCAGGCCGAAAATCTCCATCGCCACGACGATGACCGGTGGATTGGTCACCCCCGCGGGGCGGGCGTAATAGCCTGGCATCTCGCCATCGCTAACCTTGATCTTTGTGTCCCCGGCATCGAGCCCGGTGGTGTCGGTCCTGATGACGTCGGCGCGGACCGGGCCGGTGGCCAGCGTATAGCCGGCGGCGAGCGCGGCGGAGGCGGTCATGAAGCCGCGCCGCGAGACCGGGGCGGCCTTGGTCAATCCGATCACGTCTGACGTCACTATGGTTTCTGCATTCATCAGTTTGTCCCTCCGGCTGATCTGCCGCACGCGGGTCGGCGGTGACGGGTTCGCATACGCAACCTAAGCTTGAGACGCGCAGCGCCGCGCGTCTCGAGCGCCCAGCGCATTCACGAGCAAGCCTCTCGCAAACGCAAGTCACCAGCCTGCGAGGCAGGACCAAAAAAAGCGGTTGGGGAGGGGAATAAATAAACAAGGCCGTCGGCGTAGTATGCCACCGACGACCTTGCCAGCCCCGGAAATTGAAATTGGCTCACGCCTTCCGGTGCGGTGGAGCTTGCCCCGGTTTTTCACGGACGAGTGTGAGCTGGTTCACATTGGAAGCGGAAAATTGCAGTGCGGTGCAGCCGGAGGGGCAGATTTTTTCTCCGATCAGCCGCTTAGCCCCCGGATTTGCCCGGGCTGTGGCTCGCCCTGAAGGCGTGCGCCCTGGCGCGCAGCCCATGATGGTGCACGGGCGCTGGACTGGAATCGTCCGAACTCCGGGCGCTGGCAAAGGACTCCCGCAACCCGCTGATGGCATCGGTGAGGGCCGTGATCTGGTCTGACAGGCGCTTGGAGTCGGCCTGTTGCGCTGCGAGCTGCTTGCGGACCTCGTGCAGCTGGTCCTGCACCATCTGCAGCTGGTCGATCGATTCCTGCTGGGTGACCTCGAGTCCCCTCGTTTTCTCCACCAGCTGCTCGGAGGCCTGTGCGGCGCGGGCCTGCAGCTGACGGGCGGCCAAGGTGCGGTCGAGCTCCGGCGAGGCCCCGGTATAGGCGCGCCAGAATGCAATCCCGGCAATCGCCGCCAGAATGACGACAAATGTGATCGCTGCCAGCGCAATCGGCTGGGAGCCCATCCGGATTGCGCCTTGGCCAGACTCGTCGCGCGCGAGGTCAATCATCGGATTGCAAGCCCCAAACGAAGGTGGACGTTTTGGAACGCAACGCCGTCGGCTGATGCGAAAACCGCGCAACTCGCGGAAACGGCCGCTTCACGCCGGCGCAAAGTCAAGATTTGAGCAGGGAATCCGACAAAAAGGTGGCTGACAAGTCCAAAAACGCGCGGGCAAGTGCGATCCGCAGTGGATCAAGCCCGCTTCCCAGACGGGCCGTCCGTTGCTCACGACCAATCGATCGGCGTGAATCTCAGTCGCCGGCGATCCAATTCGTCGCGCAGGCGCTGAGCCTGCTGTTTTGCGGTGTCGCCGAGCAGGCGGTATTTGCTTCCCAACTGAATATCTGCCGCCACTTGCTGGCGGATGCTCTCGTAGAGCTTCAGAATGCTCTCATCGGTGAGCTCTTGAAGAGCCATGGCGAGGACCTGCAATCGACACGGTGTCTACAAGTCCGGGTGCACGCAAAAGTTCAAAAATGCGGATCAGTCCCCTGGAATCGGATGGGTTCCGCGGGGGGACAACGTTAGCCACAAGCGTTGGTGTGCAGGGCGACCTATTTCTCGCCGAGCAGCTTGCCCGTTTCGGGATTGATGAAATGAATCCGGGTGCAGGCAGGGCAGTCGATCTGCCGGTATGAGTGCGGCGGTGCGTTCGGCTCATCGGCCAGCCAGTGCTGGACGTGCATGCCGGTCGTCGGACATTTGAGAAGGATGGGGCGGGCCATGCGTGACAAGTAGGCGACACACCTCAGTCAGAAAACTCCGGATGTTTGCGTAGGCTGACCGCCAAATAAGGTTGCGGCCAGGCTTTGGGGGAAGCCTGGCCGCGCGCGAACCGGTCTGGGACGGGGAGGGGTGGGGATGTGACCGGGTCGCGTAACTCCTTAAATCTCTCTTTGGCCTCAGCGTCCGTCGCGGGCGCTGGCGGTCGACACGGCCGGGCGTCCGTCGCCGAGCGAGACCCAGACGTTCGGGTCTGCCTGCGACTGACGCTTGACGAAGCGGTAGCCGGTCTCGGTCCAGAGCACGACGTTCTCATTCTGATTGTCGAGAATGAACTCGCCCTTGTCCGTCTTCACCGTCAAAACCGCGTGGCCTTCGCCTTTCTTGTCGCGCACGACGGTGATCAACAGCGCCTCCCGTGGCCATCCGGCGTCGATCAGCATCTTGCGCTTCAGCAGCACATAATCCTCGCAGTCGCCGTAGCCGTCGGTCGGCAACGACCACTTCTCGATCACGCCCCAATGATCCATGTCGGTCATCGGCTTGATCGTGTCGTTGACCCAGCGATTGACCTTGAGAAGGTCGCGCCAGGCCGTCTGCGACATCACGATGTCGCGCGGCTCGCTCGGCCCGCCCCGGCACTCGACCGGGTTCTCGGCACAAAAGTCGACCCATCCGATTGGCGCCCGCGTGGTGTCACCAAGGCTCGCGTAGAGCACGCGCTCGTCACTGGCCTTGGCCTGCGTACCGATCGTGAGCAGGATGGCGACCACCGCCAATCCCTTTGCCTGTCCCCGAAAGTCCATCGTGGCCCCCGTTTCTTGTTGGGACCACGTTTCGCATAGAGATTTTGCGCCCCGGCTAAGCCGGCGAAGTACAATTGAAGCGAATGAAAGTAAAAACCACGGACAAATCGATATTTACTTGAATATCATTCGCCTAGAATTTGAAATGACTGCAATTGAATCAAATCTTATCGATTAAGACCTCAAGCGTTGCTGTTGTTGCCGTTTCCGAGGCTTGGCGTGCCTCACGTTAACTGCATTGGAGACCATCGCATTGCGCGCTGCGCCGCCGCCGCAACGCAAACGGCGCCCGGAGGCGCCGCTAAGCCAGGGATTTTCGAATTCTGCGCTTTACCGCGCGGTAACGCTCTCTTCGAGAGTCTCGGCCATCTGCTCATGGACGAACTCGAGGGCAAAGCCGTCCTCGAGATTTCGCACCACGCGGGATTGCACCCGGCCGAGCATCACCAGTGAGCGCAAGGGCGGCCTGGTCTCGGCGACGATCGCAGCGCCCGACAGCGACAAGTCGATGATGCGGCAGGTCATCTTGCTGCCGTCCTCGAGCGTGAGGATGGCAATGGGGTTGCGGGGCACGATGCGGTCGTGGCGGCGATCCTCGGGCAAATTGAGAATGTCGCGGTTGGCGAGCCAGGTGAGCTGGGCTGCGAGCTTGTCGCGCTTGCGCGCGGTCGCGGCGACCGTCATGGCAAAGCCGTTGTCGATGATGCGGGTGATCTTGCCCTCGACCCGGCCAATATGGTCGAGATAGGCGATCACGCGGTCGCCGACATTGCCGATGCCCGGCGCAAGCAGCGCGAGCCCTCCAGGCGACATGTTAATAATCTGGCAAGGAAATTCGCGGCGGTCCGGCAGCATGTAGCGGCCAAGCAGATGCACTTTCACACGCTGAAAGCGCCGACGCTCTTCCGCCGCCGGAAGAATCGATTTCTTGTTCGCCAACGCCATCGTTGTACCCACACCGGTCGAGCGGAAAAAACCCTACGTCCAGCAGGGTTAATGAGGGGTTAGCAGGGCTGTCAGATGTTAGTGACTGTGGCGCGGCCGACCGCCTGGCTCTAGGCTCTCTCAAGCCCGCGCCAACAGCGACAACGAGCGGCGGGCGGGAGGACGTTCGCTCATGCAACAGATCCGCGTCTGCACCTATGACGGCCCGGGCACCGAGCCCGTCATCCGCACCGTTCCCTGGCCGAACATTCCGAAAAAGGCCGCCCTGATCAAGGTCGGCGCCTGCGGTGTCTGCGGCACCGATTTGCATATACTGAGGGGACATTGGCCGAAGCCATTGCCCTGGCCATTCACCCTCGGCCATGAGATCGGCGGCGTGCTGGTCGAGACAGGTTCGGAGTTCACGTCCGATTTCATGGACAAGCCGTTGGGCGTGGGCTCGAAGGTGATGATCCCGCCGCTGATGCCCTGCGGCCGCTGCTACTACTGCGTCCATTACCCCGAACATGCCAACAAGTGCCTCACGCCGGTCTATTACGGGCGCTATCTCGGCTTCGACAAGGCGCCGCATCTGTGGGGCGGCTGGGCGGAATATGTCTATGTCGATCTCGAGATGCTGCCGGGCACCAAGATCTACAAATTGCCCGACGACATGTCGCTGCGGCTTGGCTCCCTGTCGGAGCCCTTGACCTCCTGCATCCGCGCGTTCAACCGCGCCACGCGTGCCGGTGGGTTTTCGTGGGGAGCGACGGTGGTGATCCAGGGCTCCGGCCCGATCGGGATTCTCGCCGTCGCCGCGGCGCAGGAAATGGGGGCAGGGCGGGTGATCTGCGTCGGCGCGCCGGAAGAGCCGCGGCTCAAGCTTGCCCGCAGGTTCGGCGCGGAAGCTACCGTCGACATTGAGCAATACAAAACCGCGCCAGAGCGGATCAAGGCCGTGCGCGACATTGTCGGCGGCTTCGGCGCCGACCTCGTGATGGATTGCTCGGGCCATCCGACCGCCGGGCCGGAGGGCATCGAGATGCTGCGCGACGGCGGCACCTATGTCGAGATGGGCCAGTTCACCGATGCGGGCTCGATCGAGACGTCCTGGCACCGCATCTGCACCAAGGACCTGACCGTGCTCGGCTCCTGGGGCTTCACCGGCAACGACCTGCCGCTCGGCGTCGATATGCTCTACCGCACCCGCGACAAATATCCGTGGGAGGCAATGCAGACGATTTACCCGTTCACGGAGGCGGGCGTGGCCAGCGCCGTTGCGGATGCGATGGCCATGAAGACGGTGAAGTCGACCATCGTGCCGTGGCCCGAGCTGGTGGGGTGAGCTCGCGCCGTGGCTTGGCGCCGCCACGGCACGGAGGCTGCGGCGGTCACGGTCATCGTTTGGATGTCACCCAGGCCATGAACGCGCCCGCTGCGTCGAACACGATGGCGATGCGCCCGAAACCGGGAACCTCGAACGGCTGGCGAATGACGCTGCCGCCGTGCTTCTCGATTGCCGCAACGCGTCGGTCGACGTCGTCGACTTCGAGATAGCCGAGCCAATGCGGCGGCACGTCATCGGGAACGATGCCGCGCATGTCGAGGATGCCGGCGACCGGTTTGCCTTCCAATTTGGCCATCCAATAGGTCCGGTTCTGGTGCGGCATCGGCATGCCCTCGAACGTCCAGCCGATGGTCGCGGCATAGAATGCCTTCGCCGCCTCGACATCGCGCGTGTAGAGCTCATTCCAGGTGAAACTTCCGTGAGTCATGGCTTTCTCCGTGCTGCTGTGGGCGGGCGCCGCCGGCCGGTCAGAAGCTGCCATGGCGGGCGCCTATGCAGAGGACGAACGAGACCTGGCGGAGACGACAGCCCGTTGTGACTTTGGTCAGCCCTTCGCGACCGGCTTGCCTGTGGTTCCGATCTGCGTGCAGAGGCGCAGCGCTGCCAGCAACGCGGTGAAGACCATGGTCAGGAGCAGGATCGCAACGATCGCTTCCCGAATGTCGTGGACTTGCCAGTCATAGCCTCTGGCGTCGATCGCTTCGCCTGTCTGTCCGGTCATCCAGGGCACGACATGGGTGAGGCCGGCGCCGACATAGAACAGGATGGCGATTGCCTTGAGCTTGATGCCGGCGCGTGCGTCCTCCGGCGGATCGCCAAGGCGCAGGCAAAATGCAAAGGCGAGAAAGATGAGCCAGGAGGTGAGCAGCCAGCCGAGATAGTTGGAGAGAGGAACGCCGAAGACGCCGCCGCCGTCGTGCCATATCCAGGCCTTGGCGATGGTGGCGCTGGGGGCATCCATCACCAGATCCCATTGGGTCATGACAAAGGCCGCGACGAGGGGCAGCGCGATCATGTTGAAGGGGCGGTCGAGCTTCCGGTCGGCGCCGTCAAGCAGAACAGAGGCGACCACCCAAGAGAAATAGCCGGCCCCGAACCACAACGGTCCGACGACGATCGGTATGAGACCGACATGCGGCAAGTCCGCCCCGACCTCGAAATGATAGGAGCCGAAGGGAAATCCGGTCACCGCGCTCAGATTCTCCATCGCAAAGGCGATCGCGATGCAGGCTGCGAACAGCACCAGGGCGGGCCGCGCGCCATAGTTGAACGCAGCATGAAGCAGCGCACAGCCGATGAAGATGGCTGCGAGCGCTTGCGCAACCGGGGTCGGATTCCAGGAAAATCCGACGCCGGCCGCAAGAATGGCGGCGATGGCCAGCCATAACAACATCTCTTGCCGCAGGCGAGGCCGATTGTGGGCGACGTCTGGTTGCATCGATCGTCCTCGTTCTAATCGTCATTGATCTCGCGAAACCGCGTGGCAAAGCCGGCTTGAGGCGGCTGAATGCGGGAGTGAATCAAGCTCCGCAAGCTAGACTAGCTTGGCCGGTCCTTCCGGCCAGGCTAGCGCTTTAACTCGACACCTGCGGCAATGCCCGCGAGCGGGCGAATTTCTGTGCGCTGACCGGCTTGCCGAACAGAAATCCCTGCACCATGTCAAATCCCATTCCCTGGATGGCGAGAAAATCGTCGCGGGTCTCGATGCCCTTGGCAACGGTGCGCGCGCCGTAGTTTGCGGCGAAATCGATCACACCGCGGCAGACCACCTGCTTCAGCCGGTCCTCCGCGCAGCCCGCAACGAATTGGCGCGCGACCTTCAGCTCGACAAAGGGGAAGATCGGAAGCAGCGCGAGCTCGGGCCAGTCGGCGCCGACATTGTCGATTGATATCGCGAAATTGCGGAAGCGCAGCTCTTTCGCGAACTCGACCACAAGATCGCGGTTTTCGATGATGTCGTCGCTCTCGATCTCCACGAGCAGACCGCCGAAGGCCGGGTGGCTTGGCAACTTCCGGCAGAGATCGAGCACCGCGGGCCGGTCCTTCAGGAAGGCGAGCGGCAGGTTGATCGAGAGTTCGAGCGCGCCGTGGCTTTGCATGAACAGATGCCAGTCCTCGACCGCGCGGGCGACCACGAACTCGGAGAAGCCGCGGAAGCTCGGATCGTTGGCGTCGGGGATGAAATCGGCCGGCGCGACGATGCCCCAGGCGGGATGACGGATGCGTACAAGCGCCTCGGCGCCGCGCGCCAGCAACGAGCGCGCGTCGACCTTTTGCTGATACCATAATTCGAGCCAGCCGAGCTTGAGCGCCTCCGCCACGTCGATCACGGGATGCGGCGCGTCGCCATTGCGGAGGAACGGCGCGATCCGCCGCTTGAGCGCCTCGATGCTGAACGGCGTCGCGAGCGGCGTCAGCATCGCAAGCCCAAGCTCGCTGCAGAGCTGCCGGACGGCGGTGACCAGGACGGAACCGGCTGGGCCGATCGCCAGGACGGAACCCTCGAATGCAGCGTCGCCGAGGTGATGCAAGATCCTGCCGATCTCGACCGCCTCGCCGCCGGCGATGCCAAGCACCACGAGATCCGGTGCGGTGTCCATGATGGAGTTGGGCTCAGGAGGGCATTCAGAAGCAATGAAGCCGAGCTCGGTGAGGGCTTCCGTCAGGAAAACCTGGTTATGCTTCTTGCTGTCCACGACAGTGGCGCGAGGCACAACCTTGCGGCGTCCGAATATGGGACGCCTGACGTCGGCAATATCGGCGTGTCGTTCCATAGTCTCCATCCGGAGCCGACCATCAAAGCGGATTGTGACGCTTCCGCGACAATCGCTGATGCCTAGCGCAAATGGAGACGCTACGAACTAACTTGTGCAAATCGGCGCAAGATGATTCAGGAGTCTACCAGCTCTGCGCACACACGAATATTTATCATCCCGCGGGCCGGGAAACCCGAGGGACCAATATCAACCATAAGGTGCAGTCTACGCCGTTCCGAATCGACTCTCAAGCCCGGATCAGCCGCTGGCCTTTACGCTAGTCCTTTATGAAGGCTAGCAGATCGGCGTTGATGGTCTCGGCCTCGGTGGTCGGCATGCCATGTGGAAAACCTTTGTAGGTTTTCAAGCTCCCGTTCTTCAACAACTTGGCCGACAGCGGGCCGGAATCGGCGTAGGGAACGATCTGGTCGTCGTCGCCATGCATCACCAGGACCGGCACGCTGATCTTCTTCAAATCTTCGGTGAAGTCGGTCTGGGAGAAGGCGACAATGCCGTCGTAATGCGCCTTGGCCCCGCCCATCATGCCCTGCCGCCACCAGTTGAGAATGATGGCCTGCGACGGCTTTGCTCCGGGGCGGTTGAAGCCATAGAACGGACCGGCGGCGAGGTCGTAATAGAATTGCGAGCGGTTGGCGGCGACCTGCCGCTGCAAATCATCGAACACGCTCTTGGGCAGGCCGCCCGGATTGTCCGGGGTCTGCACCATCAGCGGCGGCACGGCGGCGATGATCACAGCCTTTGCCACCCGGCTTTCGCCATGGCGAGCGATGTAATGCACGACCTCGCCGCCGCCGGTGGAATGGCCGATATGCACGGCGTTTTTCAAATCGAGATGCGAGGTCAGCGCGGCGAGATCGTCGGCATAGTGATCCATGTCGTGACCGGTTGCGACCTGGCTCGAACGACCATGCCCACGCCGATCATGGGCGATGACCCGGAAGCCGCTATTGAGGAAGAACAACATCTGGCTGTCCCAGTCATCGGACGACAGCGGCCAGCCATGGCTGAATACGATGGGCTGGCCCGAGCCCCAATCCTTGTAGAAGATCGTGGCGCCGTCTTCGGTGGTGATGGTCGGCATGGATCAAGTCTCCTCGAGATTAAATCGCGCTGTGTAGACGGGTTTTCGAAGGCACTGTTGCACGCTGGTGCCCTGAGCGTTTCCCCGTTGTCTTCTGTTTGCGATTGTCGTGATCAGGCCGCATCCTTATCCGCGGCTGTTCCCGTTGTCCAAATCGGAGCTTAACAACGAGATTGGGTCGAGGTGGGTATCACGATGGCCTATCAGCCGGTAAATTGCGCGTTACGTGATTGTGGAGCGCATCAGCGCCTTGAGCGGGCTTGCACAGGGGACGGCACGATGGCCTAGAATGGGCCGGTTTGATCGCCCGATCCTGATCGGTTTTGGGATGCCCATGCTTGCCTCGCAGCGCGAGCTCTTCGAGATGCCGCGCCATGTCTGTTATCTGAATGCGGCCTCCTATAGCCCGTTGCCGCTGCGGACGCTGGAGGCGGCCCGCGCGGCAGTTGGCCGCAAGGCGACACCCTGGACGCTCGATCCCGGCTTTGCCAATGCGCAATATGAGCGCACCCGCGCAGCCGCCGCACGGCTGATCAACGCGGATGCGGCCGACGTCGCGCTCACGCCTTCGGTCAGCTACGGCGTTGCGACCGCGGCCAAGATCCTTTCCATTCCGCGCGGCTCGCGCGTGATCGTTTTGGAAAACGATCATTCCTCGCCGGTCCTGGAATGGCGGGCACGCGCCACCGCACAAGGTTTCACGGTCGAGACGGTGAGCCAGCCTCACGACGGCGACTGGACCTCGGCCGTGCTGGCCATCATCGACCGGCCGCTCGCACCTCCCGTCGGGCTCGCCTCGATCTCCTCGGTGCACTGGTCGGACGGCGGGCTGATCGACATCGACGCGGTGCGCGCTGCGCTGAGGCGGCAGGGCGCGCTGTTCCTGATCGATGCGACCCAGAGCGCCGGCGTGCTGGCGATGGATGTCAGGCGGCTCGATCCTGACGTCGTGCTGTTTCCAACCTACAAATGGCTGCTCGGCCCCTACGGCCGCGCCTTCATGTACATCGCCAAACGCCACCAGGGCGGCATTCCGCTGGAGCAGACGGCCTATGGACGCCGTGATGTGCGTGCCGAGAACGCGGTCTATTTCGCCGATTTGCGTTACGTGTCTGACGCGCGCCGCTTCGACATGGGCGAGCGGGATCATTTCATCTCCATGGAGATGGCGGCCATCGGCATGGAAATGATGGCGGAGTGGGGTGCGGGTGCCATCGCCCAGCGACTGTCGATGCTGACCGATCGCATTGCACAGGAGCTGCGCGGCCTCGCAGTTGGCGTGCCGGATCGCAGCCTGCGCGCGCCGCACATCCTGTGCCTCGCCTTCAAGGGCGGCATGCCCGCCGGCCTGATCGAGGGCCTCGCCAGCGAGGGCATCTACGTCGCCCCGCGGCTCGGGCGCATGCGCATCTCGCCCCACGTCTATAATGACGAGATCGATGCCGACCGTTTCGTCGCTGCGCTGACGCGGCGCCTGAAGGCCTAGAGCGAAACCGCTTTTCGCCGCTAGCTGTGAAGGGGGCTTGTTCGCGCGATGCGCGTCGCCCAAGTGAACGCATCATTTGCGCAGCACAGCCGGCGAGGACCGCTCACAAAACCTACATAGCGCTGTTACCCGAGCCGGCTAAAGCGTCGCCGATCAAAAAAACGTCCGCTCTGGGTAACAAAATGAAAAACAAACTGCTCTCCACGGTTGCAACATCCGTGGTCGCTGCCTCCCTTGCGTGCAACACGGCCTTCGCGGAAGGCTATACCAACCCGAACAAGCTGCCGACCACGACGCCGATCAAGCACGTTGTGATTCTCTTCAACGAGAACCGCTCGTTCGATCATTATTTCGCCACCTATCCGAAGGCTGCGAATCCGCCCGGCGAAATCCCCTTCGTCGCCAAGCCGCACACCCCGACTGTCGCCAACCTCGCCACTGCCGGTTTGTTGACCAACAACCCGAATCTCAACGCAGCCAACGGCACCGGCGCGACCAACCCGTTCCGCCTCGACCGCACCCAGGCCAACACCGCTTCGCAGAATCACGACTACACGCCCGAGCAGCAGGCCTATGATAACGGCAAGATGGATCTGTTCCCCAAATACACCGGGACGGCGACAGTTGGAGGCGTCGGCGCTTTTGGCACCACCGGCCAGGTGATGGGCTATTTCGACGGCAACACCGTCACGGCGATGTGGAACTACGCCCAGAATTTCGCGATGAACGACAACAACTATACCGACACGTACGGGCCGTCGACACCCGGCGCAATCAACGTCATCTCCGGCCAGAACAATGGCGTGAAGAACGTGATCGGTCCGTCGGCTACGATTCCCGACGGTCAAGGCGGCCTGACCCTGATCGGCGACACCGATCCGGCTTACGACAAGTGCTCGAGCACGACCAACACCATCACCATGCAGGGCAAGAACATCGGCGATCTGCTCAATGCCGCCGACATCAGCTGGGGCAGCTTCATGGGCGGCTTCGACCTGACCCGCACCAATATCAACGGCACGACCGGTTGTCAGCGCAGCACCTATTCAAGCGTCATCAGCGGCACGACGGGGGACTACATTCCGCACCACGCCTCGTTCCAGTACTACGTGTCGACCTCCAATCCGACCCATGCGCGCCCGAGCTCGCTCCAGGCGGTCGGCCACACCCTCGAGCCGAACGGCGAGACCGTCGATCCGGCCAACCACAACTACGATCTCCAGGATTTCTACGCCGCGGTCCTCGCCGGCAACTATCCGGCTGTCTCCTACATTAAGTCGATCGCCGTTCAGGACGGCAATGAGGGCTATTCCGACCCGCTCGACGAGCAGGAGGGGACGGTCCAGCTGATCAACTTCCTGCAGCAGCAGCCGGACTGGGACTCGACGCTGGTGATCATCACCTATGACGATTCCGACGGCTGGTACGACCATCTCTACGCCAAGCCGACCTGGGCGTCCTACGATCCGACGGCCGATCAGGTCAACGGTCCCGGCCAGTGCGGTGCCGGCGTCGCTACCCAGGTCCAGCCGAACGGCCTCAAGGGCAAGCCCGTGAACGGCCGCTGCGGTCCGGGCACGCGCACGCCCTTCATCGTGGTCTCGCCCTTCGCCAAGCCGAACTATGTCAGTGCCAAGCGCATCACCCAGTCGTCGGTGATCCGCTTCATCGAGGACAACTGGCTGAACGGTCAGCGTATCGGCGGCGGCTCGCTCGATGCCACCTCCGGCCTGATCACGGACATGCTTGATTTCACGCAAACCCCGAACAACAAGCTGTTCCTCGATCCGGTCGCCGGCACCGTCGTCGTGAGCGTGCCGGAAGCTCACTAGGCGCCGGCGCGACCCTGATACGAACAGCGGCAATTCGCGGCTCCGCGGACGCCGGCCATGCTCTGCATGGCCGGCGTTGCCTGTGCAGTCGAGACACGGGCGCTCGGCCTTCATTCGGAGAAGTGCAGGGCGGCCGTTCTCGCGGAGGCGCGAAACGTTTCCGTGAGCTGCATGAGCAAAAAAACGTGAGGCGCAAGCAAGCGCAAGCGTGGAGTGCTCATAAAACTTACACAGCTCTGTCACCCACGGCGGCTAAATCGTCGCCGATCGATAAAATAATTGCTTCTGGGGTAACAGGATGAAAACCAAACTTCTTTCCACGGTCGCGCCGACCGTGGTCGCAGCGATGCTCGTGAACAGCACCGCGGCCTTCGCCGCCGGTTATGTCAATCCGAACAACTTGCCGACCGCGACGCCGATCAAGCACGTTGTGGTCATCTTCGGCGAGAACCGCTCGTTCGACCACTATTTCGCGACCTATCCGGTTGCGGCCAACCCGGCCGGCGAAATTCCCTTCGTCGCCAAGCCGCACACGCCGGCGGCGGCCAATCTCAAGACCGCGGGTCTTCTGACCAACAACCCGAATGCCACCAACACCGCGAACGGCACCGGGGCGACCAATCCGTTCCGTATCGACCGCACCCAGGTCAACACCGCAGGGCAGAACCACAGCTACACGCCCGAACAGGAGTCCACCGACAATGGCAAGATGGACCTGTTTCCCAAATTCACGGGACACGGCACCTCCGGCGGCGTCGGCGCCTTCGGTACCACCGGCATGGTGATGGGCTATTTCGACGGCAACACCGTCACCGCGATGTGGAATTACGCCCAGAACTTCGCCATGAGCGACAACAACTATACCGACACCTATGGTCCGTCGACGCCCGGCGCGATCGGGGTGATCTCCGGCCAGAACAATGGCGCGGTGAACGTTATCGGCACGTCGTCGTCGATCTCGGACGGCCAGGGCGGTCTGACGCTGATCGGTGATACCGATCCGGCTGGCGACACCTGCTCGAGCAAGACCAGCACGGTGATGATGACCGGCAAGAACATCGGCGACCTGCTCAATGCCGCCAACATCCCGTGGGGCGGCTTCATGGGCGGCTTCAACCTGAACGCCACCAATATCAACAACACGACCGGCTGCGCGCGCTCGACTTTCTCGAGCGTGTTGAGCAGCAGCCCCACTGACTATATCCCGCACCACAATTGGTTCCAGTACTATCAGTCGACCGCCAACCCGACCCATGCGCGGCCGAGCTCGGTGCAGGCGATCGGCCATACGCTGGAGCCGAACGGGGAGACCCTCGATCCGGCCAATCATGAGTACGATCTGCAGGACTTCTACGACGCGGTCCTCGCCGGCAACTATCCGGCTGTGTCCTACATCAAGATGCCGGCCATCCAGGACGCTCATCCCGGCAACTCCGACCCGCTCGACGAGCAGGAAGGCGATGTCCAGCTGATCAACTTCCTGCAGCAGCAGCCGGATTGGGACTCGACCCTGGTCATCATCACCTATGACGACTCCGACGGCTGGTACGACCATCTCTACGCCAAGCCGACCTGGGCGTCCTATGATGCGACCGCCGACCAGGTCAACGGCCCCGGCCAGTGCGGCACCGGCGTGGGCACCCAGGTTCAGCCGAACGGCCTGAAGGGCAAGCCGGTGAACGGCCGCTGCGGTCCGGGCATCCGTGTTCCCATGCTGGTGATCTCGCCCTTTGCCAAGCCGAACTACATCAGCAGCAAGCGCGTTACCAGCTCCTCGGTGGTGCGGTTCATCGAGGACAACTGGCTGAACGGCCAGCGTATCGGCGGCGGCTCGCTCGATGCCACCTCCGGCCTGATCACGGACATGCTGGACTTCACCCAGACGCCCAACAACAAGCTGTTCCTCGATCCGGTCGCTGGTACGGTTTCTGCCAGCGTGCCCGCGCGGTAAGATCGCGAGCGACGGAAGCAATATGAACAGCCGCACTTTGTGGCTCCTCGGCGCCGGCCTGCTCTGCATGGCCGGCGCCGTTTCTGCGGTCGAAACGCAGGGACTGTCGGGAGCAAATCCGCACCCCGTTCACCTCATGCGCCCGCGCACCGGGCCGCTATCGGCGATGGCGCAGCTCGGCCGGGAGATCTTCTACGACGCCTCCCTTTCTTCCTCCGGCGCGCTGTCATGCGCCTCCTGTCACAGCCCGGAACACCATTATGGGCCGCCCAATGACGGGCCAGTTATGCTCGGCGGTCCCGATCTGTCGCGGCAGGGCGCGCGCGCCGTTCCGTCGCTGACCTATCTGGAGCGCCAGCCTCCTTTCAGTATCGGCCCGGAGCAGAGCGACGAGGACAATATCGTTCCCGTCGCACAGATGGCCGCCGTCGGCCAGCAAAGCACGCGCTCCAGGAAAATGGCGACAGGCACCGCCGCGTCGGCCGCGAACATCGTGCCGCAAGGCGGCCTGTTCTGGGACGGGCGCGCGGACACGCTGCAGAATCAGGCGTTGTTTCCGCTGCTCGACCCGCGCGAGATGGACGGCGGCAGTGCCGAGACGGTCGCGAACAAATTTCGCCATGCGTCCTATGCCGACCGCTTCACCGGCCTGTTCGGTGAGGGCGTCTTCTCAAATTCCAAGCTGCTGGTTGCGGAAGCGATGTTCGCCGTCGCGCGCTACCAGATCGAAGAGCCGAGCTTCCATCCCTACACCAGCAAGTATGACTACTGGCTGGAAGGCAAAGCGCGGCTATCCGAGAGCGAGCTGCGCGGCCTGCAATTGTTCAACGATCCCGAGAAGGCCAATTGCGGCGGCTGCCATCTGTCGAACCCGACCCGCGAGGGTCTGCCGCCGCTCTTCACCGACCATCAGTACGAGGCGTTGGGCGTGCCGCGCAATGGGCTACTCGCGCAGAACCGTGATGGCGGCTTTTTCGATCTCGGCGCCTGCGGCCCGGCGCGCAAGGACATCGTCGAGCAGACGCAATATTGCGGCATGTTCGTTACGCCGACCTTGCGCAACGCGGCGACCCGTCATGCGTTCTTCCACAACGGCGTCTTCAACAGCCTGCAGCAGGTGCTCGATTTCTACAACTTCCGCGACACGAACCCGGACAAGGTCTATCCGCGCGCTGCGGACGGGTCGCTGCAGAAATACGACGACCTGCCGGCGAAGTATCATGCCAATGTCGATGTCAGCGATCCGCCGTTCGACCGGCATCCGGGCGAGACGCCGGCCATGACGGCGCAGGATGAAGCCGATATCATCGCCTTCCTCAACACGCTGACCGACGGCTACCAGCCGGAGAAATGAGTGAGGCGCGCTCCGCGAGCGCCGCCGGCCCTTCATCGATCGCGCGATGGCGGCGGCGAGGTCGCTGTTTTCAGGCAGCCGCGAGCTGTGAAAGCGAGACCGCGCCTTCGGTCGTCAAGGTCTGACCTGGTCCTCCCAGTCCTCCCACGCTACATTGTTCACTTTCAGGTAGTTTGAAACGGCCGCGCCAAGGGTCGGGAAGAAGCCCTCCTCGCCGAGCTGCGCGAACAGTCCAAACCGCTTCAGCTTGTCCTTGACGGGATCCTTGAGCTCGGCGAAGAAAAGCTCGATGCCTTGCGCGTGCAAGGCCTCGTCCAATTCGGCGACCGTGTCGCAGGCGGTGACGTCGACGCTAGTGACCGGCTCGGGCCGCGCAGCTGCGATGCCAAAACAGAGCTTTTCGCTGTGCCTCCGATGCGCCGGGTCGGTGCACGAGCCCTTGGAGCGCGACGCAGTCATGCTGCGGCAATTGGCCTTTGGAAGCGCGGTCAGCCTTTCCAACATCGCTGTTCATGCGGTGGCGATGCTCGTGGTGATCCGCACCGCGCGAGGGACGGCCGCGAACTGGCTGTCCTTCCCTGCGCTTCGCCTTGCTGCGGTCATGATCGCGACTGTTGCCGTGCTGATGGTAGCTCATATGTGCGAGATCTCGATCTGGTCACGGGCCTACGCAATCGTCGGCGCAACGCCGGAAGGTGCAGACCGGCTGTACTTCGCCTTCGTGAATTTCACGACGCTCGGATATGGTGATATCGTTCCAGTGCCGCGCTGGCGCCTGCTTGGGCCCATGACTGCGATGAACGGCGTGCTCCTGTTCGGCTGGTCGACCGCGGTGATCTTCGAGGTGCTGAGCGTGACGCTGCAGAGAAAATAGTCGAGGCGAATGTCCGCCGGGCTTGCGTCTACGGCCTACCCGCACCCGGCGGCAGGATGTAGAGCGTCATTGCGAAGATGGCGTAGATGAAGACGAGCAAGATGCCGACGAACCATGCCGAGCGCCCGCCATTGGTGATGAACGCGGCGGTGACGGCGGAGATCATCACCATGGTCACCGCGCCCGGCCAGAACTGCAGATCCATCGGTTGCGGTCCGATGACATAGCTCAGCAGCACGAGCACGGGAGCGACGAACAGGGCGATCTGGGACGCGCTTCCGAGCGCAATGCTGACGCTCAGATCGAGGCGGTTCTTGCGCGCTGCGGAAAACGCCACCGTCATTTCGGCGGCGGCGCCGACGAGCGCGACGATGATGAACCCGACGAAGGCCGGACTCATTCCCAGCGTCTCGCCCGCCTTTTGCACCGAACTGACGAATATCTCGCTCACCAGCGCCACCAGCACCGTGACGACAAGCAGCGTGCCGACGGCAAGCCCGATCGGCCAAGGCTTTTCGTTCGCCTCACCGTGATCTTCGCTTGCGAATAGTTCCTTGTGCGTCTTGAGCGAGAACAAGAGGCCCAATCCGTACGCAGTGATCAGCAAGACAGCGAGACCGGCGCTGAGCTTCTGCGTCATTCTTTGCCCCTGCGCCAAATCCAGGTCGGCGATCGCCGCCGGAGCGACAAGGGCGATTGTCGCCATCAGCAATAGCGCTGAATACAGCCGTCCACCGGTGCGGTTGTAATCCTGAACGTGGTGGCGGAGTCCACCGAGCAGAAAGGACGCTCCAAGCATGAACAGCGCATTGGTGACGATGGCGCCCGCGATCGATGCCTTGACCAGCGTGTACTCGCCGGCCTGAAGCGCGGCTATGGCGATGATCAGCTCGGTCAGGTTTCCCAGCGTTGCATTGAGCAGGCCGCCGACGGCATCACCGGTTTTCTCGGCGACGCTCTCGGTGGCGTGGCTGAGGAGGGCGGCAAGCGGTATGATGGCGAGCACCGCGAGCACGAACAGCGTCGTATGGGCAGACGGCGCGATCGCTTCGACTACCAGCACGAGGGGCACGAAGACCAGCATCCGGAGCAGCGGGTTCTGCCGGATGTCCTGCAACAGGAGGTTCATCATCGGCTCCCTATCGTGAGCGGCTCGATGCGAATGTTTTCAGGACAACCGGGCGAGCTGACGTTGATCTAGGTCAACGATCGCGATGCGCTGCGGGCGCCGAACTTCAGCAGGTCGATGCCGGATCTGGTCCGGCGAAAACGCCGGCGCGATCCTGCCGGCCCTGCGGCCGATCAGGCCGTCAGCAATGAATCGTGCCACGGCTCAGCGCAGCCCCTCATAGACCATGAAGCCGCGGGCAAGCGCGAGCTTGCGCAAGGCCCGCGGCACGATCTTTTCCGGCCGGTGCAGATAGCGATGCGAGGTCAACTCCAGCTTGTCGAGCCGGCCGAGATTGGTCTCGAACGGCGCGAGCAGGCCGGTCATGCTGACCGGCATGTGCGCGCGCGCATGAAAGGGGAGCAGCAGCAGTTCGAGATGGGTGACGCCGCCGGACGGCGTGCGCGCGCTCACGCCCGCGAGCGCGCCCAGCGTTTCCTCGGCAACGATAGTTGCAATGTCCTCCATCTCCCGGCGGCTGTCGCCTGCGAACAGGGAGAGCAGGCTCTTGTCCTTCAAATCGCGGCCGAACAGTGCGCAGACCCGGGTGCCCGCGACGCGGAACGGAAAGCCGGCATGGCTGTCGGAAGCGAGCACGAAAATGTCGCCCAGCAGGTCCCTGATGTCGCCGGGCTCGATCGCGCTGCGATCGGGCGCCCGCTCGCCGGCGCGTTTGCCGTCCCAATAGGCGAAATAGGCGTTCGTCGACGGATGCTTCATGACGCCACCCAACTGGTAGCGGCGACACCTGGGACAGTTCTGTCCCAACCTTCGCGCGCTAACACTCCCTTAACCTTTTGCAGGAAGGTCAGTGCAGCGTCCATGCCGGAGGCGGAATTTGGCGGGTGAGCTAACGGGTTTGCGTCGTTAAGGTTAAATTAACGATCGCCTTTGCGCGCGAGGCAGTGCTGGTTAAGCTTCCCTTGCTCTAGTCGCTGAGCCGCTTTCTCCAGGTTGCCGGCTCGTCGACGATACACAGGTGGCGTCAAACGGATTGGACGTCGCGCGGGAGGGGTGGGGATGTCATTTCCTCAAGTTGCCCCGCGCGGAACGGCCGACCAGATGAGGGCGGGTCTTCTCAGGGCCCGCCCTTTGCTTTTTCGGCCGCGTGCCGTCACCTGAAAACATGAACCAGCCCGATGCTCATTCCGAGCAGCAGCATCAAGGACAGCGTCACCGCCGCCGTCACCTTGCCGCCGACGCTGGCGAGCACGCGCACATCTACACCCAGGCCGAGGGCGGCCATCGACACCACCGTCAGCAGCGCTGCCGTTCGCGTCACCGGGGCGGTGGCGGCATCGGGTATCACCTGCAGCGAGCGCAGGCCCGCCAACACGAGAAATCCGATGATGAACCACGGCACCAGCTTGAAGGGGCTGATCTTGCTCGCACCCGCCTTTGCTGCCGCGCCGGCGCGCTGCTGCGAGGCGAACAGCGATAGCCCGACCACGACGGGGCCGAGCATCAACACGCGCACAAGCTTTACCAGCGTGCCGATCTGGGTGCTGACCACGCCCGCCGGCACCGTTGCAGCAAGCACCTGGGGGACGGCATAAACGGTGAGGCCGGCGAGAATCCCGTATTGGGTCGCCGATAATTTCAGAAGTGGGATCAGGAGCGGCAGGCCCAGCACCATCAGCACGCCGAGCACCGCGGTGAACGAGATCGAGGAGGCGATGTCGTCGCCGTCGGCGCCGATCACCGGTGCGACAGCGGCGATTGCCGAATTGCCGCAGATCGAATTGCCGCAGGCGATCAGGATCGCAAGCTTCTTCGACAGTCCGAGCGCCCGGCTGACACCAAAGCTCACGCACAGCGTTACCGCCACCGTGCCCGCGATCGCGGCGAGCAGCAGCGGACCGGAGGCGGCGATCGCCGCAAAGCTGATGGACGCGCCGAGCAGGGTGACGGCGACCTCGAGCAGCTGCTTGGCCGAGAAGGCGATGCCGACCAGCCAGCGCTCCGACGGACGCCAGAATGTGCGCACGGCCATGCCAAGCAGGATCGCGATGACCAGCGCTTCCACATAGGGATGTGCGAGCGCGCGCTCCTCCACGTTCTGGATCGCAAGCGAAACCAGCGTGATCGCGAGGCACAGCGCGACGCCGGGGATCGCGGCAATAAGGATTTGGAACGCGGCGGCGAAGCGGCTTTGCGCCACAGGCTTTGGCGGTGGATCTTGATCGGTGGGCGGCACAAACCCTCGCTTCAGAGCAGATCATCTGCTGAATGGGGTCTGGAAAGTAATGTATTTCGTGATGGCCGCGATAGAAAGAAATTGCATCCCTCCGCATGCCATGCGCATGGCGCATCCGCACGGGGATGAAACGGTTACAGCGCGGCGATCAGGCTGTGGGCGAAGGCGATCGCCCGGTCGAGGCCGTTGAAGACGCCGGGCTCGAAATAGACCGCGCGCGCGGCGACGATGGCGATCACCAGGGCCCAGAACAGGCCAGCGCCGGTCCGTGCGAGCCAACGCGCGGCGGGCGCCGGCTCAAGCGCATCGACGATTGCGACCGGTTCGCCAAAAGGATCGAATTTCGAGGGCTCAACCATGATATTCGCGCGGCTGTTGGTGAGGCCAATGTCGTGAATCGGGGACGTGAAAGCAATGGCAGCGAAATCTGTTTTCTCCGTGCCTTGCGCGCGAAATCTTCTCCGCGGCGGCCTCAAGACGGGATTTTCGCGTTTTCCGCCGCCGTGCTCGTGGTGACCCGCCCCCTTGCGCTGCCGGGACAAAGCCGCCTATCTGGCCATCATCGCGCGCTAGGGCGCGCTTTTTGAAAGTCCGGACCGCCCTTGGAAGCCCCCCTCGACCCCCCGCAGGATACCTCACCGGAACTGCCCGCAGAGCAGTCGCCGCATGAACCCATCCTGACGTTGCCGCCGGCGCTGACCGCCTACATCGTCCTGCTCGCGGTGATCCATTTGCGCGTGCTGCTGCCGCCCGAATGGGAGAACTGGACCATCGACGTGTTCGGCTTCATCCCCAAGCGCTACGATTCCGCGATTGTCGACCTGACCTTTCCGGGCGGGGCGGGGGCGAAGGTGTGGACGTTCGTCACCTATTCGCTCCTGCATGCCAATCTCACCCATCTCGGCTTCAACGTGCTGTGGCTGTTGCCATTCGGCAGCGCGCTGGCGCGGCGATTCGGCGCATTGCGCTTCTTCCTGTTCATGGCGGTCACCGCTGTGGCAGGAGCGCTGGCGCATCTTGTGACCCATGAGCACGCGGTGGCGCCGATGATCGGCGCGTCTGCCTCGGTTTCGGGCACCATGGCCGCCGCCATTCGATTTGCCTTCGTGAAGGGCAGCTTTCTCTCCTTCAACCGCGGCGATGCGGATGAGGCGGCGAAAGTGCCGGCGCTGTCGCTTGCGCGTGCGCTGCGCAATCCGCGCGTGCTGGCGTTTCTCCTGGTCTGGTTCGGGGTTAACCTTATCTTCGGCATCGGCTCGATCGCGATCGGCACCGAGGGCGCGAGCGTCGCCTGGCAGGCGCATATCGGCGGCTTCTTTGCGGGCCTTGTGCTGTTCTCGCTGTTTGATCCCGTGGCCCACCAGCGCGGCGATGCTGCAGGTGCTGTGTGACTGCCTTGCGGCTTCCTGCGATTTGATTCATCATCGGTCGTCTCAAGAAGACGCCACGGGCACGTGACGTGCCCGCCACAAACCGCGCGGCATTCAAGACAAGCGACAAGAAAAGCAAGAAAGAAAAGAGCAAAACCAGAAGAGCGCGCGCGACCAAAACCGGCGCCAGTTCGTTGTTTGGAACTCAAAATAAGACCGCGCTCGTCTTTGCAAGGCGCGCGGACGCTTCAGGGAGACGACAATGACGGTACGTGCAATTCTCGACACCAAGGGACATCAGATCATGAGCGTCCCGCCGGATGCTGCGATGTCCGAGGCGATCAAGCTCTTGAGCGAGCGCAGGATCGGCGCCGTGCTGGTCATGAGCCAGGGCCGCATCGAGGGCATCCTGTCGGAGCGCGACATCGTGCGCGTTCTGGGCGAGCGCGGCGCGTCCGTGCTCGATGAGCCGGTCTCGAACGTGATGACGCGCAAGGTCGTCAACTGCCGGCCGAGCGACACCGTCAGCGCGATCATGGAAATGATGACGCTCGGCAAGTTCCGCCATCTGCCGGTGATCGACGGCGAGCGCGTGGTCGGCCTGATCTCGATCGGCGACGTCGTCAAATGGCGCGTCCAGGAATACGAGAACGAGCAGGAAGCCCTGCGGACCTACATCAAGACGGCGTAGCCTATTCCGCCTTTGATGTGCTGTCGGGCGCCAGCGCAGGGATCGCTTCCTGGATCGAGTCCAGCGCGCGCTCGGCGGCGCGGGCGCCGAACTCGATCAGGTCGGCGGCGCGATGGAAATCAAACCAGCCGATTTGGCCGACGCGCGGCGTGATCAACAAGTCAGGCGGGTCGCCGGCGAGCCGCGCGCGCGTGATCCGATCCTGCATGATGTTGAACGCGTCGACCATCACGGACGAAATGCCGGGCCGGCTGGCGCTGCCGAAGAATTCCCGTTTCACGGTGCGCTCGGGTGAGAAGAATTTGCCGAAGCGCCGCTTTGCGGTTTCCTTCGATGGCTCGTTGGGAGACTCGGCTGTCACCACGGTCTCGGGCACCTCGACCGGCGTGCCATGCGAATAGATCGTCGTCGAATGGGTGAAGATGTCGCTGGAGAGGTTGGCGGCGATGACGATCTCCGCACCGAGCGCACGCGCCGCCGACACCGGCACCGGATTGACCAGCGCGCCATCGACGAGCCAGCGGTCGCCGATCAGCACGGGGGCGAAGATGCCGGGCAAGGCATAGGAGGCACGCATCGCCTCGACGAGTTTGCCATGGGTCAGCCAGATCTCGTGGCCAGTGCGCACCTCGGTTCCGACGCTGGCGAACTTCACCGGCAGGTCCTCGATCAAGGTCTGGCCGAGCGAGGCTTCGAGCTTGGCCGCAAGCTTCTCGCCGCCGATCAGGCCGGAGCCGTTGAGGCGGATGTCGAGATAGCCGAGGATGTTGCGCACCTGCAGGCTGCGCGCCCATTCCTCCAGCGTGTCGAGATGGCCGGCCGCATAGGAGCCGCCAACCACGGCGCCAATCGAAGTGCCGACCACAATGTTTGGCACGATGCCGTGGGCAAGCAGTGTGCGCATCACGCCGATATGGGCAAAGCCGCGGGCAGCACCGCCGCCGAGCGCAAGCCCGATCACGGGGCGGCGAATGGTGCCAAGCCCGACCTTGTCCATATCGTCTGATTCTGCGCGACCGCGTCCGATCAGAATGTCCAACACTAAACTTGTCTCCCGAACGCCTTCAGACTACGCGCGACAGTTACAGCCTGCCAGAATCGGAGGGAAGCATGGTTTATGCCGCGTATGAGGTCGCCTAGGCGGGATTTGTGACCTGATCGAGACATCAACAACGACCTGTTCCGACCGGTTCCAACATGCTGTGACCGTTAATGCTTAAGGCTTGAATTTGCCGTGTTTTCGGTGAAAAGCAGGTCCATGACCTCTCTTGGCGACGGACCTTGCGGTTTCCGGCGCAGCCTTGCGCTGACGCCCCGCTTTGGCCTGCGTCTTGACCTTCCGCGGCGCCTGAACTTGTCGCGGCGCCTTGCTCGCACCGCAGTTCTTACCGCAATGCTTGGCCTTGCATCGGTTGCGCCCGCCAGCGCCCAGTTGTTCAGCGATCGCCCGCCGCCAGTGCCGCCCGCCGCGGTGCCTGATCCCGGCCCCGCCGTCAGTCTCGCGCCGTCGTCCGGCCCGTCCTCGAACCTTCCCCCGGTGCTCACCCAGCCACTGCCGGGCCAGCCGACGCTCACCCAGCCTTCGCTCAACCCGCCGCCGGCGGCGGCTTTGCCGCCCGCGGCGCCGCCGAGCCTGGCGCCGGGGCAGGCGGTGCTGGCGCTGAGCGCGCGTTATGGCAAGGACCTGCCGGTCATCAATGGCGGGCTGGTGTGGCGGGTGTTCGCCGACCATCCCGACGAGACCGGCTCATTCAAGATGATTCGGGAAGACCGGGGGGCGACCCCGAACATCGTGCTGCCCCCGGGCAATTACGTGGTCCACGTTGCGCTGGGCTTGGTCAGCGCCATCCGCGCGGTGTCGCTCAAGCCGGAGACCGACCGCGAATTGTTCCTGTTGCCGGCGGGAGGCTTGCGCATCGAGGGCCGCGTCGGCACCAGCAAGATCCCGACCAACCAGATCTCCTTCGCGATCTACAAGGGCAGCCAGTTCGAGGTCGGCGAGCGTGCGCCCCTGGTGCCGACGGTCGCCGCGGGCGACGTCGTGCTGTTGCCCGAGGGCACCTATTACATCGTCTCCAACTACGGCGATGCCAATTCGGTGGTGCGCTCCGACATCCGCGTGACCGCGGGCAAGCTGACCGACGTCACCGTCACCCACCGCGCCGCCGTCATCACGCTCAAGCTCGTCACCGACAAGGGCGGCGAGGCGCTCGCCAACACCGCCTGGTCGGTGATCACGCCGGGCGGCGACGTCATCAAGGAATCGATCGGTGCCTTCCCGAAGGTGGTGCTCTCGGAAGGCGAATACCGCGCCATCGCCAAGAACGAAGGCAAGGTCTATGAGCGCCCGTTCAACGTCGTCAACGGCGTCGACGGCGAGGTCGAGGTGATCGCGCGGTAAGGTTGCGATCTTCAAGCAAGCTCACTTTATGACCGTAAGCCTCAGGATGACGGGTCCGGTAATGCTCGCGCGAGTCTCGCTTGAGCCTACAACTCCTTCGCGCATCGCTGTCATAGTCGCTAAAGCGCACTAACCATCGCCCCACTTAAAACTGTCACAATCGCGTCTTCACGCGACGGATTGTTGATTTTTTACACGGCATTAAGCCGGCCCGAATTGGATACCGCCCCGGGAAGATAGCCAGTGCTTCGGCAAGCCAAAGGCTTCGGGGACGAGTGGTTTCGGGGAAGTGTCATGGGATCTGCCAGAAAGCAGTCCGTCAAAGTCGCGAGTGAGATGTTCGAGGACGTGCCGGTGCTACGCCGCAAGTGGCAGGCTGGCCTGCGTCCCGGCGAAGCGCTTCCGCACTACGAAGACGTGATGCTCGGGAGCCTGGGGCGGCTCGCCGACCACATCGTGCTGCTCAAGAGCGACACGGACGGTTTTGCGGTCTCGCGCACCGGCCGCTATGCGCAGAAATGGCTCGGCGATGCGCGCTGGGACATCCCGATGTCGGCGCTGCCGCCGGATTGCGCCACCATCCTCAGCGAAGCCGCCGCGAACGCGGCCAATAACAACCGTCCATATCTTGCCGCAGCCCATTGTGTGCGCGACGGCATGGTGCGCACCTATGACGTGCTGGCGCTTCCGACCGTCTCGCGGTGGGGCGGCATGCTGATCGGCGCCTATGTCAACGAGCGCGGCGCGCAGTATAATCTTCTCGACGCGATCTTCTCGACCACCGACGACGGCGTGATCGCAGTCTCGACCATCCGCGATGCGAGCGGCGAGCCGGCCGATTTCCAGATCGTGCATCACAACTAGGCCGCAGCGAAGCTGCTCAAGATGTCCACGGGCAGCCTGCAATGGCAAAGGCTGAGCGAGGGCGGCCACGTGCTGCGCAGCGATGCGGTGCGCGCCCGCTTGCGCGAGGCGGTCAGGAGCTCTGCCGAGGCGCGCGAACAGTTCGAGATCGACATTGATGACCGCAGTCTGCGGCTCGGCGTCACAGCCTTCGGCGACATCCTGTCCCTGACGATTTCAGACGTCACGCCCCTGAAGCGGCGCGAAGCCTCGTTCCGGCTGCTGTTCGACAACAATCCCGTGCCGATGTGGGTGTTCGACGCCGAGACCATGGGCTTTCTTAAAGTCAACGACGCCGCGGTCGGCCATTACGGCTATAGCCGCGAGACCTTCCTGAACATGAAGCTGCGCGAGATCTGGCCGCAGGACGAATGGGTCAGCCACAGCCAGGCGCTGGCGCATATCGGCGACACCTATCAGTCGGAGCGGCACTGGCGCCATCTCAAGGCCGACGGCAGCGAGATCTTCGTGCTTACGTTCGGCCGACGCATCGCCTTCGAGGGCCGCGACGGCTATCTCATCGCGGTCATCGACATCACCGAGCGGCGCAAAGCCGAGGCCCGCATCGCCTATATGGCCCATCATGACGGGCTCACCAATTTGCCGAACCGCGAGTTCTACCAGGAGCGGCTGAAGCAGGCGTTGGACGCCGCACAATCGATGGGCAAGCGCGTTGCCGTGCTTGGCGTTGATCTCGACCTGTTCAAGAACGTTAATGATTCCTTCGGCCATCCAATGGGCGATCGCCTGCTGCGCCAGGTCGCCGACCGCTTGCGCGCGCTGATCCGCGGCGAGAATCTCGCCGCTCGCCTGGGCGGCGACGAATTCGCGGTGATTCTCGCCGCCGACCTGCCGCCGAAACAGGTCAGCGACTTCTCCGCGCGTCTGATCAAGGCGCTGAGCGCGCCCTACGAGATCGACGACAATGAAGTGGTGATCGGGGCCTCGATCGGGATTGCGATGTCGCCGGACGACGGCACGACCTGTGAGGAGCTGATGCGCAACGCCGATATTGCGCTCTACCGCGCCAAGCAGGATGGCCGCGGCGTGCACCGCTTCTTCGAGCGCGACATGGATCTCCAGGTGCTGAAACGCCGCGAGATGGAGTTCGACCTGCGCCGCGCATTTGCCAATGGCGAGTTCGAGCTGCACTACCAGCCCCTGGTCGATATCGCCAGCGACAAGATCTCCGGCTTCGAGTCGCTGTTGCGCTGGCGGCATCCGGAGAAGGGCATGATCTCGCCGGCGGAGTTCATCCCCGTCGCTGAGGATATCGGGCTCATCACCGCGATCGGCGAATGGGTGCTGCGCGAGGCCTGCAGCGAGGCGGCGAAATGGCCGGCCGAGGTCAACGTCGCCGTCAACCTGTCGCCGGTGCAGTTCCGCAGCCGCAACCTGGTGCAGGTGGTGATTTCCGCGCTGGCCAATTCCGGCCTGTCGCCGAGGCGGCTTGAGCTCGAGATCACCGAGTCGCTGTTTCTGGCGGAGACCGAGGCCAATCTCGCAACCCTGCACCAGCTGCGCGAGCTTGGCGTCTCGATCTCGATGGACGATTTCGGCACCGGCTATTCCAGCCTGAGCTATCTGCGCAGCTTTCCCTTTGACAAGATCAAGATCGACCGCTCCTTCGTAAAGGATCTCGCCGAGCGCTCCGACTGCGTCGCGATCGTGCGTGCGATCTCAGGGCTCGGCCGCAGCCTCAACATCACAACGACGGCTGAAGGCGTGGAGACCACCGACCAGCTCGACTGGCTGCGCGCCGAAGGCTGCAACGAGGTGCAGGGTTTCCTGTTCAGCGCGGCCAAACCAGCGGCAGAGGTGGAGCAACTGCTGTTCCGCTTCGGCGCAAGGGCGACCAAGGCGGCGTGACGAACGACCAGAGTTTTCGCGCCGGGGCGACGGCTAAAACCGCGTCACGATGTCCGACAGCACGGGCCGCGGGCGGTCTTCGTTGGGTTTGGTGACCTTGCCGATGTGGATGAAGCCGGCGATCTTTTCGTCCGCCTTCACGCCGAGCCCGTCGAGCACGTCGCGGTCGAAGGCGAACCAGCCGGTCAGCCAGCAGGCGCCGTAGCCGAGCGCGGTCGCGGCTGTCACGATGTTCATGGCGCTGGCGCCAGCGGAGAGCTCCTGTTCGAACGGCGGCACCTTGGGATGCGGTTTTGTCAGGCTCACCACCGCGATCACCAATGGTGCGTCGGTCAGGCGCTTCTTCTCGATCTCGACATCGGCGGCGCTGGCCTGCGGATTCTTGTTCGCGAACACCTTGGCGATCACCTCACCGGCGCGCTCGCGGGCATCGCCCTCGAACACGATGAAGCGCCAGGGCGCGAGCTTGCCGTGATCGGGCACCCGCGCGCCGATGGTGAGGATGGTCTCGAGTTCGGCCGGCGAGGGACCAGGGCCGGTCATTTCGCGCGGCTTCACCGAGCGGCGGACTTTCAACAGTTCAAGGGCGTCGGGCACGATGTCTCTTTCGTCGGACATGATGATCGGCTGACAGATAGGTCTGCGCCTCCGCGAGCGGAAGCGCAGTTTAGAGCGATTATGGACGGTTCACGCCGCAGCCGCGTTGATCCGCGCCCGCCGCACGTCAGGCGGAATGGCTTCCTCCACCAGCGCGGCGACCGCCTCGTCGGTCGGCATCACCGTCTGGCCGTCCTTGCCGAACCGGCGCACCGAGACCGAATGGGTCTCGGCCTCCTTCTTGCCGACCACGAGCAGCGCCGGGATCTTTGCCAGCGAATGCTCCCGGACCTTGTAGTTGATCTTCTCATTGCGCAGGTCGATCTCGACGCGGAGGCCCGCGCGGCGGCAGGCTTCGACCACGCGCCTGGCATAGTCGTCGCCTTCGGAGGTGATGGTCGTCACCACGACCTGGACCGGCGCGAGCCACAGCGGGAAGTTGCCGGCATAATGCTCGATCAGGATGCCGATGAAGCGCTCCATTGAGCCGCAGATCGCCCGATGCACCATCACGGGCGCCTTCTTGGCGCCGTCATGGTCGATGTAGAACGCGCCAAACCGCTCGGGCAAATTGAAGTCGACCTGTGTGGTGCCGCATTGCCAGTCGCGGCCGATGGCATCGCGCAGCACATATTCGAATTTCGGGCCGTAGAAGGCACCTTCGCCGGGGTTGATCTCCGTCCGGATGTTGTTGCGCTGGGATTTGATTTCCTGCAGCACCGTCGCCATCACCCGCTCGGCATGATCCCACATGGCATCGGTGCCGACGCGCTTGTCCGGCCGGGTCGAGAGCTTGACGGTGAGCTCACCCTCGAATCCGAAATCGGAGTAGGTGGAGAGGATCAGGTCGTTGATCTTCAGGCACTCCTCCGCCAGCTGGTCCTCGGTGCAGAAGATATGCGCATCGTCCTGGGTGAAGCCGCGCACGCGCATCAAGCCGTGCATGGCGCCTGATGGCTCGTAGCGATGCACGACGCCGAATTCGGCGAGGCGCAGGGGCAGATCGCGATAGCTCTTCAGGCCATGCTTGAAGATCTGCACATGGCCCGGGCAGTTCATCGGTTTCAATGCAAACCAGCGCTTGTCCTCGGCTTCGTCGCCCGCGGATTGCGCCGCGAACATGTTCTCGCGATACCAGTCCCAGTGCCCCGAGGTCTCCCACAGCGACTTGTCGAGGATCTGCGGCGCGTTGACCTCGCTGTAGTCGCCGGCGAGCCGCCTGCGCATATAGGCGATCAGCTGCTGGAAGATGGTCCAGCCCTTGGGGTGCCAGAACACCACGCCCGGACCTTCTTCCTGGAAATGGAAGAGGTCGAGCTCGCGGCCCAGGCGCCGATGGTCGCGCTTCTCGGCTTCCTCGATCTGCTTCAGATAGGCGTCGAGCTCTTCCTGCTTGGCGAAGGCGGTGCCGTAGATGCGGGTCAGCATCGGGTTGTTGGAGTCCCCGCGCCAATAGGCGCCCGCGACCTTCATCAGCTTGAAGGCGTTCCCGACCTTGCCCGTCGAGGTCATATGCGGGCCGCGGCAGAGGTCGAACCAGTCGCCCTGGAAATAGATCTTGATCGGCTCATTGCCGGGAATGGCGTCGACCAGCTCGACCTTGAAGGCCTCGCCCTTGTCGCGGAATACGTCCTTGGTCTTCTCGCGCTCCCACACTTCCTTGGTGAAGGGTTTGTCGCGCGCGACGATCTCGCGCATCTTCTTTTCGATCGCGGGGAAATCCTCCGGGGTGAACGGCTCGTTGCGGAAGAAGTCGTAGTAGAAGCCGTTCTCGATCACCGGGCCGATGGTGACCTGGGTGCCTGGCCACAGCGACTGCACGGCCTCCGCCAGCACATGGGCGCAGTCATGCCGGATCAATTCCAGCGCGCGCGGCTCCTCGCGCGAGACAAATTCAATCCTGGCGTCCTCCGCGATCGGATCGTTGAGGTCGGCGAGGTCGCCGTTCAGCGCCATGGCGACCGTCCGCTTGGCGAGCGACGGGGAGATGCCCTTGGCAATGTCGAGGCCGGTGATGTTCTTGGGAAACTCTCGCCTGGCGCCGTCAGGGAAGGTGATGGTGATCTTTTCCAAGGGCTGCGCGGGCTTGAGGTTGGAAAGGCTGTACTGGAAGCCGGATTCGGACTTGCGGTCAGGCGATTTTGGATCGGACATTGCGGGGCTCCTGAGGCTCACTCCTGCGAACGAGCGCAGGTAAGCGGGAAACCGTCGATATAGCAGGGGATTCGGGCGTTGCAATCGGTGCAAATGCAGAAAATCGGCGGAAAATCGCCTTCGTTCCGACGCATCCCTTGGTTGCCGCGTCATGGACTCGTCGCCGCGGGCTTGTTAGGCTCAAAGCCGTCCCTCACTGGCAATTTTCTCATTCTCATGATCGTGCGTGCGTGTCTGGTCGCTGCTCTTGTCCTCTCTTGCGGAGCGGCGTGGGCAGCTACGCCCGGCCGGCGGCCTGTGGCGCCTGCGCCGCGGCCGGAGCCGATGATTTTCTATGTGGTCAAGGGCGCCAGCGATGCTTGCGGGCGCGGTTGCGACAGCTGGATCGAGGCCGAGGGCAAGATCGAAGTCAGCACCGCGGCGCGCTTCAAGACCTTTCTGGACCACCTGAACGACCGCAACCTGCCGATCTATTTCAACTCGCCGGGCGGCAATCTCGATCAGGCGATCCTGATGGGCAACATGCTTCACGTGAGGCTTCCCATTGCCAGGATCGGGCGAGCGCTGGTGCGTGAATGCGGCTTTGAGGCGCAGGACAGCGAGGCCTGCATCAAGGTCAAGCAATCGGGCCGCGAGCTCCATGGTGATCTCTTCACCCGGGCTGCAATCTGCGCCTCGGCTTGCCCTTACGTGTTCGCGGCCGCGCCGGTGCATGAGGTTGCGCCCGATGCGGTGCTCGGGGTCCATTCGCCGAAGATCGTGTTCAATTTCCACGGCGCGCCCCAACCGGACGCGGCTGTCATCGCTGCCGCCGATCAGCGCGGTCACGAGCGTGCGGATCGCATGGTCGCCGCCTACCTCAGCAAGATGGGGATCGATCCCGGGCTGCTTCGCGTCGCCGACAGCGTCAGGTTCGAGGACATTCATGTTCTGACCCGTGAGGAGATCGTCCGCTTCGGCCTCGACCGCCGCGAGCTGGTCGAGACGCCCTGGGTTTTCGAGAGGAACGGGCTGAACATGATGCACAAGCTCGCCGCCGTGCGGGCGCCGGGGGAGACGTCCTTCCGCTTGCTGCACTGGCACGTCGCCTGTTTCGATACCAACCGCTTCGCGCTCGATTTCCAGCGGCCGGCGCCGGGATCCGCGAACTACACCACGGTGGCGATTGCGGCGAGCGACGCCAAGCCGGTTTATTTCTCATATCCGCCGGTCAAGAGAAGCGGGCTCGAACAATGGATCCTGCGGGTACCGCGGCCGACGCTGCAGCAGCTGCTGGACCGGCCGCAGGTCGAGTTGACCGAGACCGCGCTGCGCGGCGATGGGCAGCGGGCTCCGCAAACCACAAGACTGTCCAATGAAGGCTGGAGCGGCGCGCTGGAGACCTTGCTGGCCACCTGTCCGCCGGCCAGGGCGCCGGCACCTGCGGCGCAGGCGGCCCGGGTCCAGGAGGGGCCTGCGAAATAGCAAGGCAGACCTTTTGCGGGCCCGGGGACGGCCTTTTTGGAACTTGGCAAACCGAGCCGGACGGGCTTAAAGCCCAAGCCGCACACCGGGTTTGCCGGTCGGTCGCCGGCCCCCCCATTCCGATACTTACGAGAGTGATCAGAGATGAGATTAGCGTTGAGACCGGCTGTGGCCTTCTTTGCCGTTGCTTGTTCGGCCGCAGCCCTCGCCCAATCCGCACCGCCGCCGTCCGAGCCCCCGATGGTGGGGGGCAAGCCACTGGTGCAGGTCAAGCCGCACGGCGCGAAGCCCGAGAAGGTCGCGGCGAAATCAGCGGCCGGCAAGAACCAGCCGATGGCGGTTCGGCTGCAGGCCTGCCTCGATATCGACGACGGCACCAAGGAACGGCTGAATTGCTACGACGATGTGATCAAGCCGGAGCCGAAGGAGAAGGCGGCCGCCGCCAAGCGCGTCGTCGATTGCAAGTTCACCAAGGAAGAGGACGAACGGCTCGCCTGCTACAACGGCTTTGTGGAGAGCATGCCGAAGCTGCCGAAGTCCTGAATTGGAGAGTCTCGTCATTCCGGGCGATGCGAAGCATCGAGCCCGGAATCTCGAGATTCCGGGTTCGCCCTTCGGGCGCCCCGGAATGACGGCGCGCATGGACAAGGTGCGCATAAGCGCTGGCCTTGCCGCGGCTGAGGAGAGGCGAAGGAATAGACAGTCCGCGGCTAGCGGCTGGCGGAGGCGGGCAGGCCGGAGGCGACTTTCATCGCGGGTTGCGCGGCCATCTTCACCAGCACCTTTTCGATCGGGTCCTTGGTCCAGGCTTGCGTCACGTAGCTGCGGTGGGTGATGCCTTCGCCGGTCTCGACAAACACCACGCTGCCGGGCTTGAGCGGCGCCTCCATGTCCTCGGAGACGGCGATGCCCTTGTTGCGCAGCATCTGCATCAGCTCATGGTCGTGTGGCGCGGTGTAGTGCGTATAGGAGCTCACGAAGAAGCCGGAACGATGGGTTTCGATCCAGGTCGCGAATTTGTCGAGCTGGCCATAGACGGCGTCGAGCAGCACGACACCGCGCACCTGATCGGAGAGGCCGCCGACATCGAGGCTGTAGGCGGTCGGCAGGAACCCGCCGCTATAGCCCACGATCACGATCGGCAGCTTGGCGAAGTCCTTGGCCGCACCGGGGTCGCCATAGAGCTGGGCGAGGTGGTCGGCTGATTCCATGATGAAGCGGCGGAAATTGCCGGGCTGCCAGAACTTGCCAGCACTGGAGTCGGCGGCGTCGACCGCCATCTGCGGCGCGAGCAGCACGGCGTTGACGCCGGACTCCGTGATCTGCTGCGGCACCAGTTGCCGGTCGCGCACGTCGCGCTCGAGCGTCGCGCCATTGCCGTGGAAGAACACCACGATCACGCCGGGCTTGCGCAGGTCGAAGGTCTCGGGGATGTGCACCAGCACGCGGTTGTCGTTGTAGGTCTCGTTCTCCCAATAGACCCGCCCCGAATAGCTGCGATGGCCGCGGCGACCGCCGCTGGAGACGTTGAGGAAGGCCGAGTCGGACTGGGGATTTTCGCCAAAATAAGGGAAGGCCGAATATTTCATGCTGACCAGCGTGGTCACGTCCTGCTGGGCGGTCGGCCGATGGTAGGGCACTTGCGGCTCGAGCGAGGCGACGCGGTAGGGCGCCGGCGCGCGCGCGACCGCGGGCTTGAGCGCGAAGTCCGACATCTCGTGCTGGGCGAGCCGCTCGCTCGCGCTCGGGAAGCGGTCGCGGAATTGCGGCGCAGGGAAGCGCTCGTCAAAGGTCGCGCCGGGCGCCTCCGCGCTCACCGGACGCACATTGGCGGCAAGCGCGCCGGCATCGGGGGCGCGACTGCATTGCGCGATCAGGAGGGAGGCGGGGATCACAAGCAGGGCGAGGGCCGCGCGGCGGAGACACGCATGGGCACGCACGCCTGGCTCATTGTCCAGGCATGCGTGATCATTCCCATGGCTACGCGGATCGTCCCCGACCATCCACCCCTTACCCAAGCCAGATCTTCCGGCGAAAAGCGTCAGCTCGCTTTTGCTCTTCAAGCTCACTCACGCTGGTCGCCAGGCGACATCGGCAATTTTCCGGAAAAACTCCCCACAACCGGAAAACCCCAAGAAGAACATCGGCAAAGAGACCACCAAATCATGTCCTGATTGTGGGGAAGCCGATTCCGTTCGGCAATGCCGTGATCACCCGGGGGCCTGCCCCGGTGCCAAAATACCGGCCTCGCGCGCCAAATTTAGCCCGTATTAACCATTCCTTGAATCGGGCTCAGTCACTCTGCACCATGTGGCGAACATCGGGGTGCGCAACGCAATGACGGCATCAGAGACGGGAAGCGCGGCGTGGCCGGCTCGGCTTCTCGAAAGCGGGCCCTCGGTGTCGGTCCTCGTCGCCACCGCCATCGTCGTCGCCGACATGATCGGGGTCGGCGTGTTCACGAGCCTCGGCTTCCAGGTCAAGGACATTCCCTCCGGCTTTTCGATCCTGCTCTTATGGACCGTGGGGGGCCTGGTCGCGCTGTGCGGGGTGTTTTCCTACGGTGAGCTGTCGGCGATGTTTCCGCGCTCGAGCGGGGAGTACAATTTCCTCAGCCGAGCCTACCATCCGGCGTTCGGCTTCCTCGCGGGCTGGGTCTCCGCAACCGTCGGCTTCGCCGCGCCTGTGGCGCTGGCTGCAATGGCGTTCGGGGAATATGGCAAGTCGGTGTTTCCGACGGGCACGCCGCTGTTTCTTGCCATCGGCGTGGTGTGGCTGGTCTCGCTGGTGCAGCTCAGCGGCGTCAAGCACTCGTCGACCTTCCAATTGGTCGCAACCATCCTGAAAGTGCTGCTGATCGCCGCCTTCCTGCTGGCAGGCTTTTTCGTCGCGACACCGCAGCCGATGTCGTTCGCGCCGCAGGCCGGTGATTTCGCCCATGTCGTCAGCGCGCCGTTCGCGATCAGCCTCGTCTTCGTGATGTACTCGTTCTCGGGCTGGAATGCCGCGACCTACATCATCGGCGAGATGGACAATGCGACGCAGAATGCGCCGCGCGCGATGCTGGCGGGCACGCTGGTCGTGATGGTGCTCTATGTCGCGCTCAACGCGGTATTCCTGCACTCGGCGCCGATGGACAGGCTCGCCGGCCAGCTCGACGTGGCCAGCGTTTCGGGCCGCTACATTTTCGGCGAGATCGGCGGGCGCATCGTCGCCGCGATGATCTGCATCGGGCTGATCTCCTCGATCTCGGCCATGATGTGGATCGGCCCGCGCGTGATGATGACCATGGGGGAGGACATCCCCGCCTTGAGGCTGTTCGCCCGCCGCTCCAAGAATGGCGCGCCGATCCCGGCCATCCTGTTCCAGCTCGCCGTCGCAAATCTGCTGCTATTGTCGCGCAGCTTCGAGGCCGTACTCGACTTCATCCAGTTCGCACTTTTGTTCTGCTCGTTCTTTACTGTAGCCGGTGTGATCAAGCTGCGCATCACGCGTCCTGATCTGCCGCGGTCCTATCGCGCCTGGGGATACCCGATCACGCCGCTGGTTTTCCTGCTCGTGACCGGTTTCATGATGTACTATCTCCTGACTGAACGGCCGCTGCAGTCATTGCTGGGAATGTTGATCATGACGTCGGGCCTTTTGATTTACGCCATTTTCCACACGCGGGTCGAAACGGGCACCGCAGCTTGAGGCCGCGACGCAAGATGCATCACATGCTGAAAATGGCGGCGGCTGCCGCGGGTCTGCTCCTCGTGATTGTCATGCCGGCACGCGCCGCTGAGGTCAGCGCCGACGACACCGCGCGCTTTCTCGCGGGAATGCAGCCCTCGGCCGACTCACCGCTGATGCCGCTCACCAGGGATCCGGCCTGGCAGCACCATGCCAAATTCTTCGACGCGGCGTTCGCCCAGCTCGAGCAGCGCCAGCTCTCCAGGATCCACGCCTGGGCGGACGCCAATCTCGCGGCGCCGCGCCCGACCATGTTCTACATGTTCTCCGGGCCCGACTTCCTCTACGCCAACGCCTTCTATTCCAAGGCGACGACCTATGTGCTGGCGGCGCTCGAGCCGCCGGGCGCCGTCCCTGATCTGACCAGGGTGCCGCGCGGCAGCATCGGGCCGGGGCTTGCGGGTATCGAACACTCGCTAAGCTCGATCCTGAGCTTCTCGTTCTTCAAGACCAAGGACATGAAGGTCGACTTGCGTGAGAGCGAGTTCAACGGCGCGCTGCCGATCCTCTATGTGTTCATGGCTCGCTCCGGCAAGACGCTGCGAAGCGTCGAGCCGATCGGGCTCGACAACAACGGCACGCTGCTTACGGGGGCCGATGCGGGCAGGGCAGTTACCCGCGGCGCTCGCATCACATTCTCAGGCAAGGACGGTGTGGAGAGGTCGCTGTATTACTTCTCGACCGATCTCTCCAATTCGGGCGTGAAAGCAAGCGGCTTCCTCAAATTCTGCGACACGCTCGCGCCCGGTAACAGCCTGATCAAGAGCGCGTCCTATCTGCTGCATTCCGGCAATTTCTCTGCCGTGCGCGGCTGGCTGCTCGCCAACAGCTCAACCATCATCCAGGACGATTCCGGCATTCCGCTCGCCGACTATAACGCGCGGAAATGGCACTTCTTCCCGTTCGGCCGCTATGCCGGTCCGATTTCGGAATTCCCGGGGCGCTACCAGCAGCAATATGCCGAATTATTCACGCGTGCCCAGCCGATCGATTTCGGCATCGGCTATCGCTGGCGCTCGCATGAATCGAATCTGTTGCTGTCCGTAAAGACGGACTCCGACGAGCCGGCCATGGCAGAGACGACCTCGGCGGCCGAATCGGCCACGGCGCCGAGGCCGGTGCGGGTGAAGAGGCAGCGCTCGCCGGCGCCGGTCTGGCCGCAACAGGGCGGCTTCGGCTTCTTCTTCTGGCGCTGATCACCACCGAACGTTCTGGCTCGGGACGATGAAAGCCGTGGCGCTCGGCGCCTTCGAGGTGGCCGTGCTTGTCACGTAAACAAACGCGCCGAGGCTGGCGAGAATGAGCACAAGGACCGCCAGCAGATCGATCTGCCTGGGGTCGTGGCCATGGCCCTTGATTTTCCACCGCATTGTTGCCTCCCGAAGGAGTGCTTTTCAAACCAATGCGAGGACGGCGCGCGCGTTCCTTCCGACGTTCAAGCAATGCGCGGGGGCGCTTGAAAGCAGCGCAGCAAGATCAAGGTGCCAGGATCAATGTGAAGATCAATGTGAAGATCAAGGTGCATTGACGCCGCGCCAGCGCGCGTAACGCCACGGGAGGTACCAGCGCGCGCCCGGCGGCGGCGCCGTCGGCACGAGATCGATGCCCGAGGTGCCCCAAGGTTGGCACCGCAACAAGCGCGCCAGTGTCATCCAGCCGCCGGCCCACAGGCCGAAGCGCTCGATCGCCTCGTCGGCATAGACCGAACAGGTCGGCAGGTGACGGCAATTGTAGCCGACCAGCGGCGACAGCGTGTGCCGGTACAGCCAGATCAGCACACGTCCGACGTTGCGCGGCAATCGCATCAGCGCGCGCAGATGGCCAAGGTGATCGTGATCTGTCGTGTTCATAGGCGCATTGCAACCGCGATGAGCGCACATTTGCGCGGTTCCTCGGCAGGGAGCTGCAGTTCCATTTTGTCTTGCCACATTTTCTGCAACTATCACTGTTTTTTAGGCGCAGCGCAGCAAGCCGCTATGGACGATGCGTAATCCCCCGGATACCATTTTTGTGACCGTCGTGTGAGACTTGCTGTTGGCTGCTGGGTCGATTGGGGCTTGGGGAAGGAACCGATTTGACACGCTTGACATCTTCTACACTTCGCACCTCGACACTCCTTGGCGCGGCGCTGCTTGCGCTCGCTCTGTTGACGTCGTTCCATCCGCTCGGGACCGCGCATGCGGGCACGGCGCTGGAGCAACGCAAGCAGCCGATGAAATTCGACTGGGTCGACTGCCAGCCCAACTGCCGGGGCTGGGTCAGCGCGGTCGGCATCGTCACGGCTGACACTCCGAAAGAGTTCGACGACTTCGCCCGCGGCCGGCAGCTCGGCGGCAGCACGGTGGTGCTGGACTCCAGCGGCGGCTCGGTCAATGACGCGATCACGCTCGGACGGAGGTTCCGTTCCCTCGGGTTGCTCACGACGGTTGGTATCAGCGTGCTCGCGCATTCGCCGCAGGGCGACCGCGCCAGCGTGACGCCAGGCGCCTACTGCGAATCGATGTGCGTCTACCTCCTGCTTGCCGGCACGTCGCGCTATGTGCCGCAGGGTGCGCATGTGCGGGTGCATCAGATCTGGATGGGCGACAGGGCCGATGACGCCAAGGCCGCAAGCTACACCGCCCAGGACATGACCATCGTCGAGCGCGATATCGGCCGGCTCGCCAAATACACCTTCGACATGGGGGGCGCCGGTGATCTGCTCGCGCTCTCGCTCAGCGTCGCACCGTGGGAAGATCTGCACGAGCTCACGCCTGCGGAACTGCGGCTGACCAACCTGATCACCACGGATCAGGTTGCCGATGTGCTGCCGCGGACCGACAAGGTTGCCGGGCTCAAGCCCAAAGTGGTCGAGGACCGTTTCGTGAGCGCGGAGGCGGAGACGGAAGCCGCGGTCAAGGCCACCAAGACCGCCGAGGCGACGGGTGCAGTCGCGCCGGTGCCGAGCGGGAAATAATCCTAAAGCGCGATGAGATTAGGATGAATCGTCATCGCGCTTTGGCTCTTTGATCGAGCATGATCCTTTCGGCAAACCGCTTCACACTTTTCCGGATCATTCTCTAAGTCGGGGCCGCTGCGGGTTCGCTGCGTTTGGCCTCGATCTGGCCGATTGCGTCCACCACGGCATCGAAGGTCAACAGGGTGGAGGCGTGGCGCGCCTTGAAGTCGCGCACCGGTTCCAATAGCCCAACGTCGCCCCATTTGCCTTGCGGCGGCGCGCCGTTCTCCTTCAGCATTTTGCGAACGGTTTCCCGCAACTCGCGGAGTTCGCTCGCGGTCGAGCCCACGACATGGCGCGCCATGATGGAGGAGGAGGCTTGGCCGAGTGCGCAGGCCTTCACCTCATGGGCGAAGTCGGTGACCACAGGACCGTCCATCTTGAGGTCGACCTTGACCGTGGATCCGCACAGCTTGGAGTGGGCGGTGGCACTGGCGTCGGGGGCGGGCAGGCGTCCGAGTCGCGGAATATTTCCTGCCAACTCGATGATTTTCTTGTTGTAGATGTCGTTCAGCATGGCGGCGAAGTCTTCCGCAGGCGCTAGGAGATGGCCTTGGCGGCCGGGGTTCACCGTCCTATATAGGGGCCGTACGGCGCAAATACAGCTTCACTGTATGTTCAGGCGTCCGGCGGGAAACCCGCCCCGTCTGCCGGTGACACTCCGGTCGTTGCAAGTCCCTGCAAAATCGGCCGGTCGAACGGAGTTGACATGGACGCATTGATCAAACCGATCCGCCCCAACAAACCTTCCGACGGCAAGCTCCCCGAGGCCCGCCCGGGAGAGCTGGACCCTGCCGAATTCATGGCGGCTGCCGTCAAGCCTGACCAGCCGCGCCCGTCACGGGCCGAGGCCGAATCGGCGGTCCAGACATTGCTCGCCTATATCGGCGAGAACACTAGCCGCGAGGGGCTCCTGGACACCCCGAGGCGGGTGGTCGAGGCCTTCGACGAGCTGTATCAGGGCTACCATCTGTGCCCGGCCGAGGTCCTGGATCGCACCTTTGGCGAGACCGCCGGCTATGACGATTTCGTGCTGGTCCGCGACATCGAGTTCACCTCGCAATGCGAGCACCACATGATGCCGTTCTATGGCAAGGCGCATATCGCCTATACGCCGGTGGAGCGGGTGGTGGGGCTGTCCAAGCTCGCCCGGCTGACCGACATCTTCGCCCGCCGCCTGCAGACCCAGGAGCATCTCACCGCCCAGATCGCGGCTGCAATCGACGAGGTTTTGAAACCCCGCGGCGTTGCGGTGTTGATCGAAGCAGAGCATACCTGCATGTCGGTGCGCGGCGTTGCCAAGCATGGCGCGATGACGTTCACCAGCCGCTTCACCGGGATGTTCCGTGACAATCCGGCGGAGCAGCAACGTTTCCTGTCTTTGGTGCGAGGGCCGCACCGCTGATTTGCGCAGCCCTCGCCTGTTGAATTTGCGAGGGTCTGTCGTGTCGTCCCCATCCGTTGCCGTCGATGAGCGCGAGGAAGGGCTGAGCTTTCAGCCCAAATTCGACGCATCTGGACTTCTCACCTGCGTTGCCACCGATGCCGCCACGGGCGAACTCCTGATGGTCGCGCATATGAACGAGGAGGCGCTGCGCAAGACCATCGACACCGGCGAGGCCTGGTATTTCAGCCGATCGCGCCAAGCGCTGTGGCGAAAGGGTGAGACCTCGGGTCACGTCCAGCGTGTGCGCGAAATCCGCACCGATTGCGACCAGGACGCAGTCTGGATCAAGGTCGAGCAGGTGGGCGCCGCCTGCCACACCGGCCGGCACTCCTGCTTCTACCGCAAGATCGAGACGGCCGAGGGCGGCACGCGCCTTGCTTTTGCCGATGCGGAGCGGCTATTCGATCCGAACGCGGTCTACAAGAAGTAGCACCGCCGTCCGTACCCACGATTCCCCCGTCTTCCAGACAGGAGCAGGCTCGCGCATGACGCTCGCGTGCGGCATCGATTTCGGCACCTCGAATTCCTCCGTCGGCGTCTGCGACGCGGACGGACCTCGACTGCTCCCCATCCAGAGTGGCGCAACGTCGGTGCCGACGGCGCTGTTCTTCAGCTTCGACGACGATTCCACGACCTTCGGCCATGAGGCGCTCGAGCGCTATTTCGCGCGCGAGCAGGGCCGCTATTTGCGGGCCATCAAGAGCGTGCTCGGGGCCAAGCTGTTCGATGAAACGACACCGGTCAAATCGAAGCGCTATGCCTTTGGCGAGATCATCGCGAGCTTTCTTCATTTCCTGCGCATGGCAGCGGGCCGAAATCTCGGCGCGCCGCCAACCCGCGTGGTGCTCGGTCGTCCCGCGTTCTTTGTCGACGACAATCCGGAAGCCGATGCCGCGGCGGAGCGCCAGCTCGAAGCCGCGGCGCGGGCGGCCGGCTTCGAGCAAGTCGCCTTCCAGTTCGAGCCGATCGCGGCTGCGCTGGACTATGAACAGAGCGTTAGTGCCGAAGAGATCGCGCTGGTGGCCGATATCGGCGGCGGCACCTCGGATTTCTCGGTGGTGCGCGTCTCGCCTGAGCGTTCGCGGTTCGCCGACCGGCGCGAGGATATTCTCGGATTCACCGGCGTGCACATCGGCGGCACGGATTTCGACCGCCAATTGGGACTGGCGAGCGTGATGCCTGCACTTGGCCTCAATAGTCCACTTCGCCGCAAGGGCCTGGATGCGCCGGCGTGGTACTTTTCCGACCTCGCGACCTGGCACAGGATCAATTTTCTCTACGATCAGAAGGTGCTGACCGAAGTTCGCGGCGTTTTGCGCGATTCGGCGCAGCCTGAGAAAATCGAGCGCCTGTTACGCGTGCTCGAGCAGCGCAAGGGGCACGAGCTGCTCGCGGATGTCGAAGCCGCCAAGATCGAGCTGTCGCAGGCCGATCGCGCCAGGCTCGATCTCGATGATAGCGTCGCCGACGTCTCGCTCGAGATCACCCGCAAGCAGCTCGACAAAGCGGTCGCCGGCAGCCTTCGGCGGATCCGCTCCCGCATCGATGATGTGCTGCGACTGGCCGGCTTGACGCGGGATTCGGTGTCGGCGGTGTTTCTCACCGGCGGTGCGACCAGGATGCCGTCGGTGCGCGACTGCATCGCGGCGGCAGTGCCGAACGCGCGCCTCGTTGCGGGGGATGCCTTCGGAAGCGTTGCGTCGGGTCTGGCGCTGGATGCCGGGAAGCGATTTGCCTGACTGTGACGGGATGGCCAGGGTCCGGCCAAAGCGGCGCCGGGATGAGAGGGCCACTGGCCGAGTTTTAACTCCGCGTTAACCATAATCATCCCAGTGTGCCGGCCAACAGAGGCGCCGAAACGGGGCTCCAGGCAATGTCGGTCGACACCTCAAACGCTACGGCTGCGACGGGTGCTCCGCGCGTCACCGGCGCGATCAAGCAGGCGTCCAATTCGACCGGCGCGAGCTTCGAATATCTGCTCGCGACCGCCAAGATGGAATCGGACTTCAACCCGACCGCGGGCGCCTCGACCTCCTCGGCGCGCGGGCTCTATCAGTTCATCGACCAGACCTGGCTTGCCACGGTGAAGGAAGCCGGTGGCGAGCTCGGCTACAGCCAATATGCTGACGCCATCACCAAGACCGCCTCGGGCGATTATGTCGTCAGCGATTCGTCGACGCGGCAGGCGATCATGAAGCTGCGCGACGATCCGGCCATCGCCTCCGCCATGGCCGGCGCGCTCACCCAGTCCAACAGCTTTCAGCTCACCGGCATGATCGGCCGCAGGCCGAGCGACAGTGAGCTCTACATGGCGCATTTCATGGGCGTCGGCGGCGCCGCCAAGCTGATCACCACGGCCGAGGACAATCCGCAGGCCAACGCAGCACGGATGTTTCCGAGCGCGGCTGCCGCCAACCGCTCCATCTTCTTCGATCGGTCGGGCAGCGCCCGCAGCGTCTCGGAAGTCTACTCGGTGCTGAACGCGCGCTATGCCGGTGCGGCCAATTCGTCGCAGACACAAACGGCGCTGGCGATGTTTGGCGGAGGGGCCGCGGCGAGCGCTTCGGTGTCGGGCGGTGCCGTGTCGCCTGGGGTCGCGAGCGCCGTCTATCTCTCAACCTTCCCCGACGTCCACGCCGCGCAGGCCGCGTCATCGGCCAACGCCGATACCGGCGGTCATTCGCAACAGAGCGACCCGATGTTCCGCTCGCTGTTCCAGGCCGACGAGGGCGCGCCAGCGGTGTCGCCGACGGTCCAGGCGCTGTGGGGCAACGCGTCATCGCTGACCTCCAATGCTGCCTCGAGCAACACTGCGGCAAGCGGCAATACAAGCGCGCCGGCGCCGCTCGATCTCTTCAGCGATCGCGACGGCACGTTCAGTGGCTAGGATCGCGTGCGCGCAGCCGCCGGAAATCCATCAGCATCATACGGCACGCAAGCGTGACCAGCGTGGATGTGCTCTCAAGCTTGTTCTATTTGAGGTAGAGCCTTAGTCTGGACAGCGGGGACCTTCACTGGAGGATACTCTATGTCCATTAATGTGAAAGTTTATGACAACGGCGACCACGCTTGTCTCGTCTGGCTGCCGGCCGACGGGAAATCGATTCCGGGATGCCGCGGTTTCACCATTCGCCGCATCGTGCAGGGCAGTCCCGACGTCTATCTGCACGGCTTTGCCGGCTTCTCCGACAACGATACGCTCGATCTCAACGCGCCCTGGAAACACCCGGTGCAGCGATTCATGTGGTGGGATTACGGCGTCAAGCCGGGGCAGGTGGTGCAGTATTCGGTGATCCCGGTGGCCGGCACGAAAGACAATCTGCAGCGCGACGACGCTGCGGCAAGTCCCGTTACCGAGCCGATCACGATTTCAAGCCAGGCGTCACCCAATATCGGCGCCTTTTTCAACAAGGGCATCGTGTCCGCGCAATGGGTGTCACGTGTGCTCGCGGCCTTGGGCCCAAAGCCCAAGATTGCCGATATCATCGGCACGCCGGGAAATCCGCTGCGCAACGCGTTGAGCGGGCTGTTGCGGCCGGAGCTGTTGCAGTTGCTCAAGGACGTGAAGGACAATAGCGGCCATGTCTATGCGGCGCTATACGAGCTCAACGACCCCGAGCTGCTCGCGGCCCTGACAGCGCTTGGAAAGAACTGCCACCTGATCCTGGCCAACGGCGCGTTCAGCAAGAAGAACAACAATGACGAGAACAGCGCGGTCCGCGCGAAATTGAAAGGCGTGGTCGATCTGCACAATCGGCTGGTTCCACAGGGGCATTTTGCGCACAACAAATTCCTGGTGGTCTGCGATTCCGCCGAGAAGCCGCTGAAAGTGCTTTCCGGCAGCACGAATTGGACCATGACCGGGCTGTGCACGCAGGCCAACAACGGCATCATCGTCAACGACGCGAGGCTTGCGCAATATTTTGTGGACGAATGGAATCGTCTGAAGGCTGCCGGGAATAGCTATCCGCCGGGCCTCGCAAAAGAGAACGGTGCGGATGGTGCGGCGGGCAAGAACACCTTTGAGGTCGACGGCGTCCGCATCACGCAATGGTTCGCGCCGACCGACAAGGAAGAGGATCTGGACTATGCGCGCAAGCTGATCAATGACGCCAAGGAAGGCATTCTCTTCCTGTTCTTCAATCCCGGCGTTTTCGAACCTGAGGACGAGCCGGAAAAATGGACGCTGTTGCAGAACATCCTGTTTCGCCATCACGAGGGGACGGAGAACTTTGACCCCGCTCTCTACATCCGTGGCGTCGTGAACCAAGAGATCGCAGGCCTCACGACGGCGTCAGATTCCGCTCCCGACGAGAAAACAGGCGACGCCCAGCCAGAGAAACCCACGCGGCGCTCCGCGCTTGACCCGTCGGTCGGTACGCCCGTCACACTGTTCAGCGGCGGCAACGAGCCGCCGCAGCGCCTTGGCTATGAATCCATGGTGCCCAAGAACATCAAGGACACTTTCCATGACTGGGCGACCGAAATTCTTGGCCAGGGCGTGCACATTCACAGCAAGGTCATCGTGCTCGATCCGTTCGGCGCGCATCCGGTCGTCATGACTGGATCGCACAATCTCGGGGTCAAGGCCTCGAGCAAGAACGACGACAATCTGATGATCGTGGAGGGCAATGGCCGGCTGGCCGCGGCCTACGCCGCCAATATCATCGCGATCTACCAGGCCTATCGCTGGAACAGCTATGTCGAGCAGCACCGGCAGGACCCGAAGGTCTGGCACGGGCTGGTCGACAATGACACCTGGCAGCAGAGCTATCTCGACCCCAATGGCAAGGACCTGGCCGAGCTGGAGTTCTGGATGGGCGGGATCGTCGAAGCGTCGCAACCGGTCCATGTGCCACAAGCGGCGGTGCCTGTGCAGGGACCGGCGCAGCCGAAGCAGCGTGAGCATGCGAACCATCCGCACAAGGCGGCTGCCGCCAGCAAGAGGCGCGTCTACAAGAAGTCGCCGGCGCAGACCTCGCATCACGCCGCCAAACACCGCACCGTGAGGCGCAAGCCCAAATGAAGGCGGCCGCTCTGATCGGGCGATGTGCCGCGCTCGAAGCGTGAGTATCAAAAACCTGACGGCAGCCGCGGGACCTGCGGCTGTTTTTGTCTCGTGGTATCCGGCGCCTCCGCACCCTTAACAAAACGTCAACGAAACCAGTCGGTTATGCTGAACGCTTTGTTAAGCGTCATGGTTTATTTTCCCTTCTCATGGCCAACGGGCCTGCTCCGCGGGAACGCGCGGATCAGGGTGCCGTCGACGGCCTGTGTGGTTTGGTTGCGTAGGCCGGAAGGACAATGATCGTTCGGCAGTTCATCAGTTGGATCAAAACGGCTTCCGCGGGCGAGCGGGCGGAGGCGACGCGTTCACTGGCGCGGGCCTGGTTGATATCCGATCTCAGCGCAGACGACCGTGCGGCGGCCGAAGGCGCGCTGCTCATGATGCTGGACGATCCGTCGCCCCTGGTGCGTCAGGCCATGGCGAATGTGTTCGCCCGCAGTGCTGAGGCGCCGGCCGCGATCGTGCAGGCGCTGTCGCTCGACCAGCCCTCGGTCGCGCTCCCTGTGCTCGAACATTCGCCGCTTCTGATCGATGCCGATCTGGTCGATATCGTCGCGACCGGCGGTTGCGAGACCCAATGCGCGGTGGCCCGCCGCGCCAAGCTGCCGATGTCGGTCTGTGCTGCGATCGCGGAGGTCGGCAGTGCGGCGGCTGCGCTCGAACTGATCGAAAACCCTTACGCCGAGCTCGCGCCGTTTTCCTGGGACCGCATTGTCGAGCGGCACGGCCATCTCGCCGCCATCAGGGAAGCGATGCTGGTGCTGGACGGCCTGCCGGCCGCGACGCGCGCGGCGCTGGTGGCAAAACTGTCGGAGACGCTGGCGCAGTTCGTGGTGGCCAGGAATTGGCTGAGCGCCGACCGGGCAGGGCGCCTCGCCAGCGAAGCGCGCGACCGCTCGACGCTCAACATCGCGGCGGGCTCGCGCGGCGAGGACATGCGCGGCCTCGTCAGGCATCTGCGCGAAACCGGCCAGCTCACCGCGGGGCTCGTGCTGCGCGCGCTGCTCTCGGGCAATCTCGAACTGTTCGAGGCTGCGCTTGCGGAACTCTCGCAGCTGCCGCAGGGACGGGTTTCCTTGCTGCTGCATGATCGCGGCGGCGCCAGCCTCGAAGCGCTGCTGCGCCGCGCCGGCCTGCCGGAGACGACCTTTGCCGCCTTCCGCGTCGCGCTCGAGGTCTGCCACGAGATCGGCTTTGCGGATTCGGCGGGCACTGCCGCACGGTTGCGGCGGCGGATGGTGGAGCGCGTGCTCACCCAGTGCGAGACGGACGGCAGCGCCACCGAGCAGCTGTTGATCCTGTTGCGTCGCTTCGCAACCGAGTCCGCCCGCGAAGAGGCGCGCCTGTTCTGCGAGGAGCTGGTGTCGGAGGAGACGATCGCCTCGCTCCGCCAGGATCTGATCGCGGCGTAGCGTCACAACATTGTAGGTGGGCAAAGCGAAGCGTGCCCACCATATCAACGAATGGCACGTGGAATGGTGGGCACGGCGCTTTTGCGCCTTTGCCCACCCTATCCCGGCCTTCGCCGGGACGAGAGACGCCATGCTGCGGCTTTTGCTCAGTCGCCCGGCACGATGCTCGGCGCGAGGATGGCTTCGAGATGCTCGGGGCGGTCGCGGTTGGCGTGGGCGAGATAGTCGTCGGCGACGCGGCGAAGCCGTCGGCTCAGCTCGGTTGCCACCATTGTCGCGTCGAACTTGGTGTGATCGCGCACGATCGCCTGGATCGCGTTGACGTGGTGCTCGATCAGTTGCGACGGCACTCTGCTGAGGTCGGGCGCGTGTTCGATGACGCGGCACAGGCTGTCGGCCACCGCACCGGCATGGACATAGCCGAAGGTCGCGGCATCGCCCTTGATGTCGTGGGCAGCCCGAAACAATTCCTCGTTCGCCTGCTGCGTGAAGCCTTTGTCGCGAATGACGGCATAGGCCGCCGAAAGCCGGTCGGCTTCGCTGAGCATCCAGCCCTTGAACTCGCCTGATAGTCCCGCGAGCGCCTGCTCTGCGCGCGCCACCGCATCGTCGGCATCCTGCTCGCCCTCCACGCGCCGCAACACCTTGCGCAGCGGATTGGGCTGGGTGATCACGTGATGCGTTGCGAAGGTTTTGACTTCGATGTCGGACGGCTTCTTCTTGCCCATGTTCCTGCCTTTGGCGCGTCGCGCTCTCTCGCCGCTAGATGGCGGATCTGGCCTTGTCGAGCAGCGAGGGCTGCTGCAGCACTTCCACTTCGCCGCCGACGCGACGCTCGGGACCCATATAGGCGGTGTTGGTGTTTCGCCTCCGGTCGGGGCCGAAATAGGTCTTGGTCCTGATGAAGGGGCGGGGATTGGCGACCACGTTGAGGATGCGCTGGTAGAGCCCCTTGGCCGAAATCGGCTTGGCCAGGAATTCAGTTACCCCTGCATCGCGCGCGAGCGTCACGCGCCGCTTCTCGGAATGGCCGGTGAGCATGATGATGGGGGCATAGGGATTGCCCTTGGATTCCGGCTGCCGGATCATCTGCGCAAGCTCAAGCCCGTCGAAGATCGGCATCGCCCAGTCGGTGATCACAATGTCGGGCACCGAGTGCGTGTACATCTCGAGCGCGGTCGCGCCGTCCTCGGCCTCATAGACTTCGCGCGCGCCGAAGGAGTGCAGGAGCGTGCGCAGGATCCGTCGCATGTGCGGGTTGTCGTCGCAGACGAGGAAGCGCAGCTTGTTGAAGTCAATGCGGAACATGGCCCGGCCCTGGAACGCTGAACGCGCGACGTCGGTATATTGCTGTTAACCATATGGGCCGGCGGTTAACGAACGGTTGCGGCGTAGCGGAACCGAGGCGATTTCAGGCGCCGAACTGCTCCCGCAGGATGCGCTCCTCGAGGCTGTGCCCGGGATCGAACAGCATGCGCATCGAGATGGTCTTGTCGGAGAGCACCTCGACGCGCCGGACGTCGCGCACCTCGTCATGATCGGCGACGGCGGCGACCGGGCGCTTTTCACCTTCCATCACCTCGATGGTGACATAGGCGGTGTTGGGCAACAGCGCGCCGCGCCAGCGCCGGGGGCGGAACGCGCTGATCGGCGTCAGCGCCAGCAGCGCCGCGTTGATCGGCAGGATCGGGCCCTGGACCGAGAGGTTGTAGGCGGTCGATCCGGCCGGCGTTGCCACCAGAACGCCGTCCGCGATCAGTTCCGGCATGCGCTCCTGCTCGTCGATCAGGATGCGCAGCCGCGCCGCCTGGTAGGTCTGGCGGTAGAGATAGACTTCGTTGAAGGCGTGGTGGACATGAACGACGTTGTTGTTGTCGGTGGCGCGCATCAAAAGGGGATGGATCACCGACTCCCGCGCGGCCGCAAGCCGTGTGCGCAGGTCGTGGGTCGAGTACTCGTTCATCAGAAAGCCGACAGTGCCGCGATGCATGCCGTAGATCGGCTTGCCGGAGCGCATCTGCCCGTGCAGCGTCTGCAGCATCAGTCCATCGCCGCCGAGGGCCACCACGACGTCGGCTTCCTCAGGTGCGCAATTGCCGTAAATCTCCGTCAGCTGCGCGAGCGCGGTCTGCGCTTCGGGCACGGTGCTCGCGACAAAGGCAATCTTGTCGTATCGCTTGGATCTACTCATCAACTCGAGGCTCGTTGCAGGCGCGACAACGGACTGGGCCCGCGTCGTCTATACATCCAGGCCGCCCTTGTCGAGGTCGGGTGCGTCGCTTTTGCGTCAAAGACGGTAAACGGCATGGTCGGCCTGGGGCAATTGCACGGTGCTGATCCGCGCCCGCGGACCTGGCTTGCCGATGGCGTGCACATGTCGCAATTTCCGGATACAACCGCCGCAATGGCGGCTTCGCCCCGCGAACGGCATGGGTTTTTGCCGTGGCCGCGGACGGTGGGAGAAAACAAATCATGCGCATGGCGATACAGGTTCTCCGCTCCCTCTGTTTCCTGGTTCTGCTCTGTACGGCGCTCGCAAGCGCCCGCGCCGATGATGCGGCTCCCGCCGATACGCCCGCGGCCGCTGCGCCGGCTGCACAGAAGGGGGGCGGCGGGCGGGCTGCCAATCCGCCATCATCAGCGACAACCGCCGAGCAGCATAAGCTGCCGCCTGACTCCGTGACCAAGCAGACGCTCGATCTTCCCGGCCGTAACCTCACCTTCAGCGCCACGGCCGGCTCGATCCGCCTGTTCGACGACAAAGGCGAGGCGCAGGCCGATATCGCCATCACCGCATATCAGCTCGACGGCGCCGATCGTGCAAGCCGCCCGGTGACCTTCGTCTTCAACGGTGGCCCGGGTGCATCCTCGGCCTGGCAGCAGCTCGGCAATAACGGTCCCTGGCGGCTCTCCATCGATGCGGATTCCGTGACGCCGTCGACCTCGCCTGAGCTCAAGCCCAATGCCGAGACCTGGCTCGACTTCACCGATCTCGTCTTCATCGATCCGGTCGGGACCGGCTACAGCCGTTTTGTCGCATCGGGCGAGGAGGCGCGGAAGAGATTCTATTCGGTCGATGGCGACGTCGCCTCGATCGCAGTGACGATCCGTCGCTGGCTGGAGAGGAACGATCGTCTGCTGTCGCCGAAATATATAGCTGGCGAGAGCTATGGCGGTATTCGCGGCCCGAAGGTCGTGCGCAATCTGCAGATACAGCAGGGCATCGGCGTCAGTGGATTGATCCTGCTCTCACCCGTGTTCGACTTCCGCGAATTCTCCGGCTCCAGTCTTCTGCAATACGTCTGGAGCCTGCCGAGCTATGCGGCAGTGGCGCGCCAGCGGGAGGGGAAGAACGTCACCCGCGCCGACATGAAGGATGTCGAGACCTACGCGCGCACCGATTTCCTCACCGATCTCGTCAAGGGGCAGGCGGACGCCGAAGCCACAAACCGGCTCGCGAACAAGGTCGCGGCGCTCACCGGCATCGACCAGACGGTGAGCCGCAGGCTTGCCGGCCGTTTCGACGTTGCCGAGTTCAGGCGTGAATTCGACCGCCGCAACGGCAAGATCACGGGACGCTATGACGGCTCGGTGCTCGGCACCGACCCTTACCCCGATTCAAGCTTCTTCCACTTTGGCGACCAGTCCGGAGATGCGTTGCAGGCGCCCTTGACCAGCGCCGTGGTCGATCTCACCACCCGCAAGCTGAACTGGCGGCCGGACGGCTCGTACGAGGTGCTTAATCCCGCGGTCGAGCACGCCTGGGATTTTGGCCACGGCCTGCAGCCGCTGCAGTCGCTGACGGAGCTCAGGCAGATCCTCGCGCTCGATCCGAAGCTGAAGGTGCTGGTCGCGCACGGGCTGTTCGATCTGGCGACGCCCTATTTCGGCTCGCAGGTGGTGCTCGACCAGCTGCCGCCCTTTGCCGCGCGCATCAAGCTCGTGGTCTATCCGGGCGGGCACATGTTCTATTCGCGCGATGCCTCGCGCCAAGCGTTCCGCAGCGAGGCGGAGGCGATGATGAAATGACGAAACGGTCGTCGACCGTTTCGTCATTCCGGGGCGGTCCGAAAGGACCGAGCTATGGTGCGCAATTGCGCACCTGAGAATCTCGAGATTCCGGGTTCGATGCTGCGCATCGCCCCGGAATGACTCATTCTCAGTAGACGAGACCGGTGCCCGGGGGCTGCTCGAGTGCCGCGGCGAGCGAGCGATATTCGTCGCTGTCCTTGCCGGCCAGCTGGGCGATCTTGTTCAGGTGATACTCCGCCTGGTCTCGGTTGCCCTGCTCGACCTGCCACAGGCCGTAATACTGCCAGGTCTTGACGTGGTCCGGATCGGCCTTCAGTGCGCGCTCGTACCACACCTGCGACAGTTTGTAGTCGCCGAGCTTGCGGTAGGAATAGCCGATCAGATTGGCGACCGCTGCGTTGTCGTCATGGCCGAGCGCCTTGAGCTGATCGATTGCGCTCGCATAATCGTGACGATCGTAGATCGTGGTGTAGGCGGTGTGATAGCCCTGCTCGAACTGCGCGTAGTGCCGTGTATCCTCTAGCGATGAGCCCTTCTTCTTGTCCTTTTTGCTGGACGCGGGCGGAGACGGATTCTCGTCGCCGGCGGCATACACCTTGGTGATGACCGGCGCCGTTGCCAGTGCCATCGACAAAGCAGCGAGTGTCAGAAGCCTGGCGGCAGATTTTCGCATGCATCTTCTCCTGTTGAGGTCGTGGTTCGGTAGCCCGCCCGAAACAAGGAACTTCGGAATGTTACCCGAAGGCCTGAGGACAGGAACCTCCCTTGGTTAGAAAAATTCCCGAGGCCGGCTTTTATTTGTCGGAGCCTTGCCGATCCGGTGCTCAAAGCTTGCAGCGAACATGACCGCTGCAACGATATGCCAACATGACCGAATTGTCATGGAGATGAACGGTATCCCTCTGTGCGTTTCAGAACGGGTTCAGTGCGGAACGCTTAAGGTCGCACTCATGATCGACGAGCCCGGCAAGGCCGGCACCTCCGATCCCCGAAAGAAGGAGACGACCATGCTGAAGACGATTTCCGCAGCTCTGATTGCAACCTCGCTGATCGCTGCGCCCGCGCTCGCTGCCAATTCCGGCAGCACCGCAAACACGGCCACGCAGACCCAGTCGCAGGCTGACACGACCACCGCGGCGCCGAAGGCCAAGGTGACCTCGACCAAGAGCAAGAAGCTGCACACCAGCGCAAAGACGAGCCGTCATCACAGCAAGAAGATCAGCATGCACAAGAGCCACAAGCTCAGCATGCACAGGTCTCATGCCAAGGTTGCGTCGAAGGTCTCGGCCAAGCCGGCGTTCACCACGACCAAGCGCAGCTGATCGCATTTCGCTGCCTCGCGCGGCTGATCCGTTGCCCCTTCCGCGCAGGGCGGTATCAGGACCGGCTCGCTCCATCCGTCCCCGGGGTGGATGCGGGCCGGCCGCTGTTTTGGGGTGGTGCTCCGAAAAGGCGATTTGCTTTTGGCGTTTGAAGGTCTAGAAGGCGCCTCGCGGGCAAGAGCCTTATCAAGAATCAAGCATTTTCAGAGCACGTGTTGCACCTCGTCAGACCAGCAAGGCGCCTTGCCATCCTGCTGCTGCCGCTTGCGCTTGCGGCGTGTTTCGGGAGCGATGAGAGCGGGCCGCCGTCCTTCATGGAGGACTCCAGCACCCCGCAGCCCTTTCCCGACAACTACCGCTCTGAACTGCTCGCGTTCATGAAGACCTATCTCAATAATCCCGTCGGCGTGCGCAACGCCATGATGGCCGATCCGGTTCAGCGTACGGTTGGCGGCAGGGTGCGCTATGTGGCGTGCCTGCGCTTCTCCGAGCCGCAGTCGGATGGCACCTACCGCGACCCGCGCGAGCGTGCAGTGCTCTTTATCAATGGACGGCTGGATCGCATGTTGCCGAACGCTGCCGAGGTGTGCGCCGGCGCCAGCTATGCGCCGTTCCCGGAACTGGAAAAGCTGACCCGGTGACCTCCAGGGAACCGACTTTTCGACTGGGGAACGAATAGGCTCAATTTTCCGAGAGCGCTGAACCGGAGCGCAACCCTGCTCGACAAAACATGGCGGAAGACCGTTCGCGATTGGCGAAAAATTGACGGGTGACGGAACAGAAGCGCCTTGTTGCCACTTTGTCGCAGTCCCGAACGATCACAGCTGCGGGATCGCCATCAGGCAACCAAATTGGGGCCACGTTGTTGGCTAGGGTGCCACCGCATGAAGGGGATTGTGATGAAAAAACTTGCACTTGGCGTGGCCGCCGCGATCACTTTCGCGAGCTCCGCCATGGCGGCTGATATGCCGGCGCGCACCTATGCTAAGGCGCCCATCTATACGCCACCGCAGGCCATCTATAATTGGACCGGTTTCTACGTCGGCGGCCATGTGGGCGGCGCCTGGGCCGGCGACAACAGCCTGGCCGGCAATGGCGGCCGCTTTCTCGGCGGCGTGCAGGGCGGCTTCGACTACCAGTTTGCGACCAATTGGGTTGTTGGTGCAGAGGCCCAGTACAGCTGGCTGACAAATGGCAACTCGACCGTCGCATTCCCGGGCGCCGGCCTCATCACCAGCAAGAATGACCAGCTCGGCTCGGTGACCGGCCGGCTCGGCTACACCTGGGGCCCGGCGCTGCTCTATGCCAAAGGCGGCTATGCCTGGCGCGACAATCCGAACCTGGGCGTGAGCGTCGGCGGAACGCCGGCGGCCTTCACGACCAATGGCACGCACAAGGACGGCTGGACGGTCGGTGCCGGCCTTGAATACATGTTCGCGCCGAACTGGTCGGCCAAGGCCGAGTACCAGTATTACAATTTCGGCAGCACCACCTTCACCAGCGGCCCCGCGCCGATCGTGGGTACGCGCCATAACGACGACGATCATACTGTGAAGGTCGGCGTGAACTATCGCTTCGGTTGGGGCGGGCCGGTTCAGTCCAAATACTGACGCTTTCCGCGTCTTCGAATTTTTCGCGCGACACAGGGCCGGCTTGCTGCCGGCCCCTTTGTTTTAGGTGGCGGGCTGCCGCCAAAATTTTTTTCGAGCACCACGAAACTTTCGTCACGGTTCGGATATTATGTTGCGGCCGGGCAGGTGGATTACAAACATGCGTATCTTGGTGGCGATGCTGATCGTGTCTGCAGTCGCGCTGCCGTGCTCGGGGCAAACCATCCTCAAATCCGAACCGCTGGTGCTGGCGCCTTACGAGGTCGCCTATGTGCAGGATATGTCCTGCCCGGCCGGCAAGGTCTTGAAGGTGACGGGGGCGATCCGGGGACTGCATCGCAAGCGGGAGTGTGTGGCGCTTTCGGGCGACCAGGCTTCACTCGCGGTGGCCGTGCCGTGACGGCGCGGCGATAGCGGGACCGGTCAAAGCAGATCCGAATTCAACTGCAAGCTGGAGTTGCGGCTCCTAAACTTGCGGCTCGCGGTCGGCCGCGCGTTCGGCATCGGCTCGATTTTGCTCGGGATCCTCCTGCGGCTCCGCCGGGCAGGGGCGGATTTCATAATCATTGTCGAGCACGGGATGCGGGATCGGCTTGTCCTCGCCGGTCGCGACGTCGACCACGAGGCCGCTCCTGCGCGCAAACTTCCAGACGTCCGCCTCGGTCGGATAGGACTTGCTGATCTTGGCCCCCTCCGAAAACAGCGCATAAGGCATGATTGGGCTCCTGAGCCCAACCCAACGCGAGGTGCGGGGTACGCGTTCCGCCGGCCCAGCGGGGCCGCGGCAGGCGGTGCTGAGGAAGGCCGGGAACCCGCCCTTGAGTCCTTAACGAGACGTAAATCCCGGGAAAAAGAATCCCCGAGACTCCGCCGCCAGAATCGCCGGATGCTCGCGGCTATGGGAACCTGGCTCCATACCTTTTGCGAGCGTGCACAGCTGACCTTGGCGGTCGGGCTGCTCGCAGCCTGCGCGGCGAACGTCGCGCTGGTATGGGCATTTCTCTGATCAGCCTGCGAAAACGGCTGCTTGCCGGCCTAAGCCCGCGGAGTCGGGGGCGGGCCGTCCTTGATTGCGGCGCGGAGGCGGGCCAGGGTGGCGCTGAAGTACTCCTCGCGCTCGCGATTGAATCGCTCCTGATGGGCGCGGAAGCTTTCGATGCGGGCCTTCAGCTCGCGTTGAAGATCGCTTGGGACCAACGGTCGCGGCGAGGCTAACGGAGGCGCCGGCTGGGCGCTTTTCTCCAGCCTCCGCTCGTCCAAACCACTCTTGTCCGGGTTGCTCTTTGCCAGGCTGTTGGGCGCCTCAACGATCGCGGCGACGAGAGGCGGTGGGACGACGGTGGCTGGCGGTGGCGCGGTGGGCGGCTCAGGCGCAACCGGGGGGAGCGGTTCGCCGGCATCTCTCCTGCCGGTAACCGACTGAACAAAGGCCAGCGTCTGCGCGATCAACGCATCGCGTTCTCGCATCCACTTCATGGCGTACCTCAGTCGGCTCGATTGCAGCAAAGCGCAGGCGCCGAATCAAGCGACAAGTCAGGGTGTTGGCGGCAAAAATGCCAGTTTCCCTCAAGGGTGATCATTTTGCGACAAAGTTGCGGTAATTTATTGCCGCTCGGCGCCAAATTGTTCGGGCCAGGTTTGTCGGGCAGGAGGTTGGCGGGCGCCTTGACAGGGAAGGGCGGCTCGACCCTGCATGCGCGCGCCGCGCGATCACTGGCGCGTTGAAAGTAGCAGTGGCAGGCAAGGTGCGTCAGGCCGCCTGTCGCGCGGCCGCCGCAAGCAGCGCGATCTTCCGCCGACATTCGGCGGCAAACGATTTCAGCCGCTCGACTGTGAGCGTGTCGGTGATGCAGCTCGACAGCCGTTCGGCGCGTTCTGCCTGGTCGCGGAGAGTTTTGATCTCGTTCATGCCCCGTCTCCTTTGGCAGGGATAATTTGAAGCGAATTGCCGCGTTCCAAAGGTGCTGCAGTCGTGGCTAACGGCAGGTTAACACGGCGGTCCCGACAGCTCGCTGTAGTTGTAGTCTGCTTCCGCGCTACCGCTCGCGCCAGGATGCCGGCTCACACACGCTTCCGGCGAAAACTCTCTCCGTAAAACTACCTCCCATGAGTTCCATTCGCAGCGAATCACTTAAAGTAAGTTGCGCTGTACCTTGGAAGGTAGGCCCCATGGCCGACACTCTCGAACGCGATGTACAAGCGTTGAAAGAATGGCTTCGGCAGGCCTGGAGCTATCTCGCCCATCCCTCGCTGACCCGGTTCGAGCGGCAGGAAATCCGCAACCAGATCAAGCAGACCGACGCCGAATTGAAGAAATGCCTGCAGCTGATCGCAGCGCAGAACCAGGCCCGGCGCGTAAGCCCGCCGACCCCTGTGCGGAGCGTCCGGAGGCCGGATTTCAGGATCTTGAACATTTGATCCAGACCACCGGTCGTTCGGCCGCGCGGCGGCCAAAACTGCTGCATTGTGTGGCTGCCGGCGGTGTCGGCGAAAACGGCGGCGGAGCAGGCTAAGCCCGCGCCGAACGGAAGCCCCTTGACGCCGTTGGTGAACATCAACGATGAGCAAGCATCGAAGGTGTAACCATCCGGCAAAGCTTCAACATGGCACGGCCGCAGGCAGAGCATATCGTTGTCATAGGCGCCGGAGCGGCGGGACTTATGGCTGGCCGCGAGCTTGCACGCGCCGGCAAGCGGGTGACCATCCTGGAAGCGCGCGATAGATGCGGCGGCCGCATCTATCCGCTGTCGCCGTCCGAATTCGGATACCGCGCCGAGGGCGGCGCCGAATATGTTCATGGCGAGGCGCCGCTGACGCATGGGCTGGTGCGCGAGGCGGGACTTGGGCTCTCGCCGGTTCAAGGCGCGCGATGGAATGTCTCACAGGGAAGTTTCGGTCGCGACGAAATGCCAGGCCCCGATATCGGCCATTTTTACGAGCGCCTGGCGGAATTGAAATCCGACCTGACCGTGATCGATTTCCTTGCACGGAATTTTCCCGGTCCCCAGCACGATCGCTTGAGGCATTCCGTTCTCAGAATGGTCGAAGGCTACGATGCGGCTGATGCTTCGCGCGCGAGCATGTTGGCGGTGCGCGATGAATGGACGGGTAGCGGACGCAGCCGGCAGGCGCGCATCGTCGGCGGCTACGGCGCCATGATCGATTTTCTGGCGGCGGATTGCACCCGGCATGGCGCCGCGCTTCATCTCGGCGCCGCCATCAGCGCCATCGAAACCGGCGAGGCAGACAATTTGGTCCGTTGCGCAGACGGCGAGACCTGCACGGCCGATGCCGTTGTCCTCACCGTGCCGCTTCCGCTGCTCGGAACGATCGCCTTTCCGGCGGCCCTGCGCGCGCGGATCGATGCCGCCGCGGATATCGGCTTCGGCAACGTGATCAAGCTGCTGCTGCGCTTCAGGACGCGCTGGTGGACCCGCGCCAAAGGCCGCGATCTCTCCGACCTCCTGTTCTTGATATCGGACAGGAGCATTCCGGTCTGGTGGACGCAGCATCCGACGGATCAGCCAGTGCTGACCGGCTGGTTCGCCGGTCCTCGCACGACGGCGATGGCGGGGCTCGAGGAGGGCGCGCTGGTCGACACAGGCCTCGCGGCGCTCGGTGATATCTTCGGATACGCGCGAGAGCAACTGACGGACGAACTCGTCACAGCGCGGGCGATCGACTGGGCGGCCGATCCCTTCGCACGCGGCGCCTATTCCTACGCAACGCTGAAAACGCGCGCGGCACAGTCGCTGCTTTCCGGTTTGCATGACGGCATTCTGTTTTCCGGCGAAGCGCTCTACCAGGGACCGGAGATGGGAACGGTGGAGGCGGCGCTGGCCAGTGGCGTGACGGCGGCGCGGACCATTCTGGCGACTGACCAGATCGGTAAGTTCTGATTCCATTGATGATCGATATGGTGGTGCCGGCTGAGGGGATTGAACCCCCGACCTTCGGTTTACAAAACCGCTGCTCTACCGCTGAGCTAAGCCGGCAACAGGCGAGGTCAGATAGCAGAGTTGAGCTGCAAGGGCTACAGGGCGGCGAGGCGGCGGGCCGTATTTCTGGCGCACCCCCGAGCTAGGAACAGCCTTACAATCGCGGATTCGGGGGGAACGAAAAGCGTGACCAAGACAGCATTGTTCGGCCTCGTGTTGGCCGTTTTCTCTGCCGCATTCGCAGGCCTGACCGAGGCCCACGCCGCCGATCCCGCATTCTGCCGGCAATATTCACATGCCGCGATCAACCAGGTGCACGGCGCGCTCGCCGAGCCGCGCTGTGCGGCCGGCATGCAGGGGTCGCGCTGGTCGACCGATTTCTCCGTTCACTACCAATGGTGCCTTGGCGTGGCGTACGTCGACGCCGGCGCCGAGCGCGACGCGCGGACGAAATATCTGCGCAGCTGCAGGTGAGCGCGCGCGGATGAAAAGGAGGCGGCCGTGAGGCTCGGCCGCAACGGCACCAGCAGTGCCAACCGCACCGGCGGCAACGTCTGCCGGCCGGACGCCCGCACGCAACGCCTCCTCACGGCCATCGGATCGCGGACGCTCATCACGACGACGATGCCAAATTAACGCTTTGGTGTTGCAATTGCCGGCAATTAACCGCGGTAAATGCCTGACCCGTTAGGCTTACCGGAAGGTGACTGCGGCCCTTTAACACTTGTGACGCGGGCATCGGGTAGATTGCCTGGCGAGCACCGGACCCAACCCATGCGTCTTTCTGCGGCTTTGGCCATTATGATCGGACTTGCCCCCGCGGCCTTCGCCTCGGACGGGTTCAATGTCGTGATTCCCGGCCGTCCCGGCATCCCCGTGATCATCAACGGCGTGGATGCGTCCTATGGCGTGGTCGAGGGCGAGTTCGGCCTTGGCAAAGGCGTGAACAACCAGCCGACCGTCTATGGCGGCCACTATGTCGATGTGGTCCCCAATGTCGGTCATTATTATCCAAGCCTCGGGCAGCGTCCCGGCTACGGCCGTCTCGAGATCGAGCCGCCGGCGAACCACCCGCTGCCACAGCCAGCCGAGTCCTATCATCAATCATGGTCGGCGCATTCCGCGCCAACGCCCGCGACATCGCCGCCGGACGTGCCGCTCTATCCGCCGCCCGTGATCATGGCGCCGCCAATGGGCAATGATTTCAATTATCGCGACAGGCGGCAGCCCAAGCCGCTTCCGCACTGATCTTTTTTAAAGAGCCAACGAAAACAGGGCTAACAGGAGAGAGTAATGCGTCAGACTTTAACGGGAATGGTGGCGGCCATCGGCTTGATGACCGCGAGCGCGGCGCCGGCGATGGCGTGCGGCTGGGGTGGCTGCTGCAGCTACAGCCCCTGCGCCCAGACTTATGTGCCGGCCTACACCTATGCGCCGGCCTATACCTACAGCTATTCGGGCTGCGGCACCTGCGGCCATTACGGCTTTGCCGGTTGGGGCTTCGAGCACCTCGCGGCGCCCACGACTCAGTACTATTACGTGAACCAGGGCCCGACCTATACCGGCCCCGGCGCGTTCGCGCCTTATCCGGCCTATGAGGAAGACGCGGTGCCGGTCTATCACCCCCGCCAATACGGTTACTACGAGGGCGCCGGCGTCGAAGGCCCGGCCGTTTACGGCTATCGCTGGCACCATCGCTATCATGCTTGGCATCATGGCTACGGCTACGCGCCGCATCACTACAGCTATCACTTCGGCCCGTATTATTATGGCCACCGCGTGCTGCGCCGCTACTACTGAGGCTTGAGAGCATGATCCGGAAAACTGGAAACCGGTCTTCCGAAAAGGTCATGCTCCAGCAAATCTAGATTGTATCCTGAGTTTCGACGTCTGTCCGGCACATCCCGGGCAGGCGTTTTTCATGTCATCAGGCCAAGACGGCTCGCGCCGATGTAGAGCGCCAGCACGGCGGCATTGGAGACGTTGAGGCTCTTGATCTCGCCGGGCATGTCGAGCCGCGCCACCGCACTGCAGGTTTGTCGCGTCAATTGCCGCAGGCCCTTGCCCTCGGCGCCGAGCACCAGCGCCAGCGGCTCGCGCAGACCGATGGTGGACAGATTTTCAGTGCCCTCGCTGTCGAGCCCGACCGTCTGAAAGCCGCGCTCGTTGAGCGCCGTCAGTGCGCGGGCGAGGTTTTGCACGGCGACCAGCGGCACGAGCTCAAGCGCGCCCGAGGCCGATTTCGCCAGCACCCCGGTCGCCTCCGGGCTGTGGCGCGCGGTGGTGACGATCGCCTTCACGGCAAAGGCCGCCGCCGAACGCAAGATCGCGCCGACATTGTGCGGATCAGTGATCTGGTCGAGCACCAGCACCAGCCCCTCCGGCGCCAGCGTCTCGAGATCAGGCGAGGGCAGGGGATCGGTCTCGGCATAGAGCCCCTGGTGCACGGCGTCCGCGCCCAGCAGCCGGTCGATCTCATTCGGCCGCACAAGCTCGGGCGTGATCCGGGTCGGGATGTTCTCCTCGGCGAGCCGGCGCGCGGCGTTCTCCGTGAGCAGCAGCTTGCGGAAGCGCCGTTTGGGGTTGGCCAGCGCCAGGCTGACGGTATGCCAGCCATAGAGGATCACCGGGCCATCGGGGGAGGCCTCGCGGCCGCGAAACGGTGGCCGAGCGCCGGCTCCCGGGCCAGGTCCTGGACCGCTTCGGCCCTTGTCGAACGGTTTTCTCCCGCCGCGCCGGAACGGCGGCTTTCGGTCGCGATCGGTCATTTGTGCCTTCTTTTCGGAGGCCTTGTGTCACGGGTTCCGAAGAATGGCAATTTGGGCGTTTTTGGCTGCCATTTTGCGGGTCCGGATTGGTTGACTTTGCCGCTCCCCATCCGCATAAACGCGCCCGGCCGCTTCGCCCGTCAATGCGGGGACGCGGTTATCACCACTCCATGGCCCAGGGTCCGGTGCCGCCGCTCAAAAAGCGGATTAGCGGACCACGACGCCATCGAGCGGGGGAGTGTCCCGAGTGGCAAAGGGAGCTGACTGTAAATCAGCCGCCTCATGGCTTCGAAGGTTCGAGTCCTTCCTCCCCCACCAGCCTTCGCTCGCTTCGCGAGCTACGGCTGGGCGAGCCACGCTCCGCTCCTCGGTAGCGAAGTGAGCGAAGGCTGCCGCGCCGAAGCCCAACGGGCGAAGGCGGGCTCTGTCCGTAGCCGAAGCGCAGCAAAGACGGACCCTGCCAGCTATGGATAAGCCCATCCCCGATTATTTCGAAATGCGGCGGCTGGAGTCGCTCAGCAACACCATCTTCGGTGTGGCCATGACCTTGCTTGCCTACGACCTGCCGCGCGCCTCGCAATTCGCGCACGCGCCTGGCTGGGCCGAGCTTTATCATGTCTATGCCGGGCGGCTGATCTCGCTGATGCTGAGCTTCATCATCGCCGGCGTGTTCTGGATCAGCCATCACCGACGGCTCGCACGCCAACCCCATGCGCATCGCGGCGTGGTGCTGCTCAACCTACTCTTCCTGCTGTCCATCATTCTGCTTCCCGTGACCACCGGGCTTGACGGCAATTACGGCGAGAGCAGCGCGGTGGCCGTGCTCTATGGCCTGCATTTGAGCGCGATCGCAGGCCTCAATTCATGGCTGTGGTGGCTCGCAACCCGCGGCCAGCATCCGCGCCCCGAACTTGTCGGCGCAATCGCCCCGCTGCTCATGTTGCTGCCGGGCACGGCGGTTGCGGCCGTTGCCCCGCAATATGCGCAATATATCTGGGTGCTTGCCTTCGGCGGATTGCTGGCGCATCGCCTGGTGCGCGATCGATCAGAGGACAGGAGCTAGTCCGGTCGGATCAGCGCCGAATCGTCTTCCGTCCGCGGAATGCCCTGCCCGGGAAGAAATAGCGCGATTGGGCGAATTTCGTACACCGCCGTGGGATTGGCGGTCCTCAGTTCGCGCGCGGCGGCGATCGCCTTGTCCACGTTCTCGACGTCGATGATGTAGAGGCCGAGCAGCTGTTCCTTGGTCTCGGCGAAGGGGCCGTCGACCACGATCCCGGCGCCCGGCCCGCGCAGGGTGAGTGCCTTCTGCGTGGCGCCGAGCCGTGCTGCGGGACCGAGCTTGCCCGTCCGGTTGATGCGCGCATGGGCCTCGCTGAGGCCGGCCATGAGGGCCGCGTCCTCCGCAGCAGTCCAGGACTGCACCTCGGTTTCGACGTGATAGGCGAGAATGGCATAGAGCATGGGTTCCCCATTTTTTCGGTTGGCCTTCTCCGCAAGGACGTTCGGCCGCGGCCTATTCCGACACCGCCGGAATGTCGTCCGGGACGGCGCATGAAACAATCCTGAAACCCGATAATGGCGCAGACGTTGCGAACGCGGTTGTCGCAGGGGGCGACTGACGAGGCGGACAAGCAAAAGACGCCACGGAGGCCGTCATGTCACGTCGGGCAGTCAAGATCCTCAGCTATGGCACCCTGTCGCATTCGCCCGCCTTTGCCGGCGATTTCCGCGACGAGGTCGGCCACCACCGCTATTACGGCAGCTCCGCGACGAACGGCGGCGAGCGCCTGGCCGAGAGCCGGGGCGGTCCGCGTCCCGATCCGGCCAAGAACCTCTGAGAAGAGACCAATTCCCGATATTCAATGAAGGCATCCATGACGACCGCGACCTCGGCCTGGCTGCTGCTGATCGTCCTGCCATTCCTGCTGGCACTGGCCGGCAGGGCGCCGATGCCGAAAATGCTGTGCCTGGTCACGAGCCTGCTCGCGCTGCTCGTGAGCGTCGAGCCGGGGCACGCGATGTTGGCGGCAATGTTTCCCTGGGGCGTCGGCATGATGCTGGCGCTGGCCTCGTTGTGGGAGCGCTTTCGCACGGTCTGATGGCGAGCTTATGCTTACGGGCGAGACTCGCTCAGCGCCTGTTTGACCAGCCGCTCGCGCAATCGAGCAAGCTCACCGCTTGCCTCCATCTCCTGGATCACGTTGGCGACCTTGCCTGCGAGATCCCGATGCTTCTCGTTCAGGTAATGGTAGATGTAGATGCGCTCGAGTGGCGGCGAGAGCGGGTGGATGCGCGATTGCAGGTTCAGCTTTTTGGCGGCGACAAGCCCGCTGAAGAGATCGGTGACCGCGACATCAAAGCGGCCGGCGTCCAGCATCTCCAGCATGTTTTCCAGGCTGACGGCGGCGGTGACGCGGCTCATGCCGCGTGTGCCGGCTTCGGACGAGCCGACGCCGCGCACGATGCCGATGCTGTAGGGCTTGATCGAGTCCCAACCTTTGATGTCGAAGTGAAGCGTCGTCGTGAACACCGCCGGTTCGATGTAATTGATCGGCGGCGAAATCTGCACCAGTGTGGGATAGTCCTTTGCAAGATTGCCGATTCGCTGGATTTCCCCGTCGAGCTCGCCAGCGCTGCTCAGCGCCAGCGCGCGCTTGCCCGGCACGTCCTCGAACTCGAGCTGGATGTTCAGTCGGGCGTAGACGGTGCGCAAGATCTCGCCGCCGACATATTGATCGGGGATGTTGGCGATCCTTGCGAGCCGGATCACCGATTGCGCCTGGCTGGGCACGGATGACAGGAGCAGGGCCGTACCGACGAAGATTGTTCGCCACATGATGCGCTCGCTGTCTGTTGCTACCACCGGAGTTCAACCTGCGTGCCATCCACCGAAGATGGCGCATCGATCGAACATGGCGAACGCCGGCTCCGCACAAGCCAGCATCCGCACTTTCACTGATATTCCTGTAGCACGAACGGTGCTAGCCTCGCCCGCTTCCTGATGCTGGACCCAACATTGAACCCGACCGGCAATGGAGAGTGCAATCGCCGTGAGCGCGTCGTTGCGCCGGCTGACCTCCGCGGCGACTTGGATGAGCTCAAGTCGTCGCCTTCGCCGTTTTCCGGATCCCGTCTGCTGCAGCGGATCGTCACGTTTCGCAGCAATATCGGCTTTCGCCTGCTCGCAGCGGTGCTGCTGTTCAGCTCGATCGTCACGCTGACGCTGACCGCGCTGCAGCTTTACCTGGACTACGACCGCGAGGTCGGTGCGATCGAAACGCGGCTCGACGAGATCGGCCGCAGCTATCTCGCGAGCCTGGGCGAGAGCCTGTGGAATCTCGATGAGACCCAGCTGAAGCTGCAGCTCGACGGTATCCTGCGCCTGCCTGACATTCGCGCCGCCGATATCCGCGAGATCGCCGACCGGCCCGATCCGATCCGCATCGCCGTCGGCGAGCGGGCCAGCCGCTCGATCATCACCCGCGACTATCCGCTCGATTACGTTGTGCACGATACCAGGCATCAGATCGGCGTGCTGCATGTCGAGGCGACGCTGACCGAGGTCTACCGGCAGCTCGTGACCAGGGCGCTCGTCATCCTGGCAAGCCAGGCGGCCAAGACCTTCCTGGTCTCGCTCTTCATCCTCTATATGGTCTATCTGCTGGTGACCCGGCACCTGGTGGCGATCGCCGCCTTTGTCGACCAATACAATCTGCCGCGGCCGCCGCCGCCCTTGCGGCTCAACCGCTCGACATCACAGCAGGGCGACGAGCTCGACAAGGTGGTCGGCGCATTCAACCGGATGTGCGCGAGCCTGCAGCGCGCCTATGGCGATCTGAGCCGTGCGAATGAGCAGCTGGAGCGCGATCTGAGGGTGCGGCAGCGGGCGGAAGCGGACGCGCGGCTGAGCGAACAGCGGTTTCGCGACTATGCCGAGACCGCCTCCGACTGGTTCTGGGAGACCGGCCCCGATCACGTCTTCACCTACATCTCGGACCGGCTGGATGTCTTCGGCATGGATCGGAGCGAGGTGATCGGCAAGCGTCGCGGCGATTCCGCGATTGACCGGGAAACCGAGCCGGAGAAATGGCGCGAGCACATGGCGACGCTGGAGCGGCACGAGCCGTTCCGCAAGTTCGAATATGTGCGCCGTGAGAAGTCAGGCCGCCTGCGCCATGTCAGCGTCAGCGGCCGGCCGGTGTTCGATGGCAACGGGCGCTTCCTGGGCTATCGCGGCTCGGCCACCGACCTGACCCAGCATCACGACGCCGAGGAGCGGCTGCGGCAATCCCAGAAGATGGACGCGATCGGCCAGCTCACCGGCGGCGTCGCGCATGATTTCAACAATGTGCTCACGGTCATCACGGGGACCATCGAGATCCTGCAGGAGGGGCTTTCGGACCGTCCGCAGCTCGCGGCGATCGCCCAGCTGATCGATGATGCGGCGACGCGCGGCGCCGAGATCACCTCCCAGCTCCTGACCTTCGCGCGCCGCCAGCCGCTCGAGCCGCGCGAGCTCGACGTCAACGACCTCATCAAGGAGACGGTCAAGCTGCTGCGGCCGATCCTGGGCGAACACGTCGAGATCAGGCTTAAGCTCGCCGACGATGTGTGCTCTGCGCTGGCTGATCCGTCACAGCTCTCGACTGCGATCGTCAACCTTGCGGTCAATGCCCGCGATGCGATGAAGGACGGCGGCACGCTCACGCTCGAGACGGCCAATGTCACGCTGGACGAAGCCGAACCGCCCGCCGAGGACGACGTGAAGCCGGGTGCGTTTGTGATGATCGCCGTATCCGATACCGGTGTCGGCATCCCCTCCGATATTCGCGACCGGGTGTTCGAGCCGTTCTTCACGACCAAGGACGTTGGCCGCGGCACCGGATTGGGACTGAGCATGGTCTACGGCTTCGCCAGGCAGACCGGCGGCACGGTCAGGCTCAAGAGCGAGGAGGGGCGGGGGACCGTGGTCCGCCTTTATCTACCGCGCGCGACAGGACAGCCCGTATCGAAGCCGGAGCTGGTGCAGACGGCGGGCCAGCCCGGCGGCCGCGAGACGATTCTCGTGGTTGAGGACGACGCACTGGTGCGCGGCTATGTGGTCGCCCAGCTCGGCAGTCTCGGCTACACGACGCTGGTCGCCGGCGACGGCGCCGCGGCACTTGCCGTTGTCGATCGGGGAGCCGCGTTCGATCTCCTGTTCACCGACATGATCATGCCCGGGATGAACGGCCGGGAGCTGGCGGAGGCGGTCCGCAAGCGCCGTCCCGACGTCAAGGTGCTCTACACCTCCGGCTACAGCGATGACGCCTTCGTCCACGAAGGCCATCTCGATGCTGGCATCGCGCTGCTCACGAAGCCCTATCGGAAGCAGGACCTGTCGCGCAAGATCCGCGAGGTGCTGGACGGCGGCCCGCGATCCTGAACAGGGTGGACGAAAGGCTGCGGACGGCCAGACAGGTGTGGAACGTGCCGGCAGCAGAAGGGCGCGGCGGGTTGGCCCCGTCGCGCCCGGTTGTTGTCTCGCTGGTCCAGGCGCTTGAGGCGCCCTGTGCCAGGTTGGTCAAGACTTTCGTCCCGACCGCCTAGCGGGCGACCTCAGCGAGGTGACAGCGCTTGGGATAAGACACTGGATCACCTCCTTTCGTTGGTTGCAGGACCCTCAATATAGGCCGCCGCCGGCCGACATGAAAGGTCGCCTGAGCCGTGGAACGGTGCGCAAATCGGGGGCCCTGCCGGTTGAAGCCGTGGGGTCGGCCGTGCTAGGGGAAGCGCCAGTCGCGGGTGTAGCTCAATGGTAGAGCAGCAGCCTTCCAAGCTGAATACGAGGGTTCGATTCCCTTCACCCGCTCCATCCCCCAAGAGCTTCGCGATTGATTTCCGCAACTTTTGGCGGGATCGCGTCGTGCAAGAGGGGATAGCTGCAAAGAGCGCCAATCGGGAGATCGGGCAGCCGAGTGGCATGATCGAGGAATTGAATAGTCTGCGCCGCTTGGGCCTGCCTGGTCTGTTCAAAGGCCTGCGTCTGAAGTCCAGGGCTCCGAGAATATCCGTGCTTCACCCACAACGGGCGAGCACCTTTCCATGGAGAGCAGCCCCTGCTTGCTGTCGCCCGGAGTCAATTTGAGGAGGATTGCAGGTGTGCTTTGCCGGCACTGATCAATAGCGCCGTCGTGTGAACAACCCAGTCCGCGCGTGACTTCTTCCAGGTCTGCCACCCCTCCGGAAGGTGCTTTTGCACAAACATCGCCTTCACGTGATCCAAAGAGAGCGCCGGCTCGCCGTCGATTTGTCTCGTGGCGGGATCATGAGCGAGGAACGCGAAAAGAAGACCAAATTCTCCGGAAGAACCAACGAGGTTGTCCTCTCCAAGGAGCTTTGTCAGCTCTTGCTCCGGGGCTCTTTGATCGTTCCCAGCGGTGGAGTTGAGGAATGTGGAGGTGAGAGCCGTCGAAACGGCTTCGACAACGCCTGCCAGATCCCGGGCCAACAGTTCGGCTACCCTTACGCCAGCGACTTTCGAGTTAGGATCTCTCGCAAGGTTCTGCGCGATGAACCGTCCAACGTCCGATCGCCGCAGGCAGCCATTTATATTTAGCTTGGCTAGCCGGTCCCAGTTTTCCTGGCTGAAACGTCCGGAAGCCAATATCGTGGGATCTCCCTGCAGGATGCCGCTGTGACCCGGGTGAGAACCCTGTGAACCCGGCAGTTCGAGCGAAAACAAACCCGCGGGCACCGGCACATCGAGGGCAGTCCCCACATCATTACGCATCCGGGCATGGTTGCCCGTTGCAAACAGCACCAGCAGATCGCCGAGGTCGCCGCCGCCCTCGTTGCCCAGGCGTCTGACGTCCTCAATACTGGCCAGAGGATTGCCAGCAGCGCCTCCAACCGGGAGAAATCCTTGGTCAACGAGGCTGCCCAGAAACGGACAGGTGATCTTGGTCTCAACCATCAGATCGAGCGCCTGTTGATCGAGTGTCAACGGAGTTTCAAGCATAGGCGTCTCCACGGCTTGGATCTGACAGGCTGATCACGCGCCTCGGGGTGCTTTTGCGGCGGCGAGGATGACGTCTGCAGCCTTTTCGCCTTTCATAACGATGCTCTGACGCGATTACTGCACATGGCACTTCTCGGTTTTGATCGGTTTGAAGGCTGCGCCGTTGTTCATGCGCGGCTTCTCGCGTCGGTCCTGGCTGCCTCCCAGACGTCGGCCAGCAACGCCGGAACGATGCTGTGCGCGGGACACTCATTCCAGGCACCCGCAAAGAAGGCGAAACCCGGATCGGGGGATTGCCGGCGGGCGCTTTCCACCGCCAGCAGCACCAGCGACCGGGCGCGGAGACGGAGCGGGCCGGCGCCACCTCCATCGTGCACCTCGCGGACCACGTTCGCAGGCGCGCGCAGGGTGCGCGCCTGCGCTTCCTGCGGTTCGATCTTCGCCAGGTTGTCACCTTGGCCAGCCAGGCTGCGCATCAACTCGATCGACCTCACGATGTTACCCATCGCAAGCGCGGTGGCGTGCGCGCAAGCCGTGTCGCCGCGCGAAAGGTCCATGATCCGGTCAAGCGAGGCCTGCAGCGCGCCGCTGCGCCTGATCCAGAATGCGCGCAGCGGTCCGGCCGACGTCCAGGTCTGCAGCGTGCACGCAGCGTCGTAGGAGTCCTCGCTTGCGGCGTAATCGGCAAAGAACAGCCGGCCCACGGCTTGCTGGACGATCACGCCCATGCTGCGCTTCGCCGTCCCGTCGCGAACGTAGCTGCCAAGCTCGGCGATCTCGGGTGCGATCCGTCGCCGCAAAAGCCCGACGTCGGAAAGTGCCGCCTCAAGCGCCGCCTGGCGCGCTGCGCGCGACGGATCTAGCCGGTCGCGGAACGCGGGCCAGATGTCTCCGTCCGGCGTGCGGAAAACCGCAAGCTTGGCGGCGACCGAGCGGTTCGCCAGGCCGCCAAAGCCGGACAGTGAGCGCTGGACCGTGCTCGCATCGTTGACGGCGCGCAGCTCGGCCGGCGTCTTGACGATGGCGAGCCGGATGATGCCCGGAATGGAGATGGTGAAGGCCACGGCAAAACCTCAGAGCACGTTCCAGGGGGCAAAGGCGTTGTCGACACCCTCGAGCGCTGGGCCGAGTTGCGGCACATGCCGCAGCAGCACAGATTTCAAGCCGTTGTTGCGGATCCAATCCATGCCGAAATCGGTGTAGATTTCGGGCCGATAGTCGTCGGTGAAGAAGCGGTCGCTCTTGAGCCGTCGCGATGCCATCAGGATGAAGATGCGGAAGGCGGTATCGCTGAAACCGAAGCCCTTCGGCAGATCTTCCGCCAACAGTCCGACCAGGAGATCGACGCGATCGACGTCGTTCCTGTAGATCTCACGCATCTTGTCCGCGGCGCCGGGAATGCTGGTGATTTCCTCGAATGTCTTGACGCGCTCCTTGCCGAGCAGCTCGCGGAAGCGATTGTAGCGGGGCACACCGCGCTCGCGGTCGCGCATGATGTCGATCGCCGCCATATCGAGCAGCGGCTGTCCATCCTTCTGCAACTGGCGCAGGAAGTTGGGGTAATTGTAGAGGCGGATAGCGCCGGGATGGGCGGTGCCGAAGGAATACAACAAGTTTGCGAAGCCGTGCGACTGCATAAACTGCCGGGAGCCGCGTCCCTGCATGTTGACCAGCTCGCAGCACTCCTGTCCTGCAGCGTCGAGCCGCCGCACGTTCATCTCGTCCGGGATGAGCGGATGAAGGCGATAGACGGAGGTGAACTCCTCGGTCAGGGCATAGGGTGCGCTGTGCTGGTCCGTCGGCGAACCGACGATGCCGTGGCCGGCCTCGCTTTGCTTGCCGAGCACCTTGCGCATCACGCGGTACGGCACACCCGACCAATTGGCGTGCATGCCGAAGTCCAGTGCCGGATGCGCGAGGATGCCCGGTGTCCATTCGACCGTGTGGATCTTGGCAATCAGGGCGGCGTTGATCAGACGCGCGCGCTGGAACAGCTCTTCGTCGTTCCAGGCCGGATAGCGCGTCTTCAGGGCATCGCAAATCACGTTGTGCTCGCGTGCGAAGAGGTTGTGCAGCAGGCTGAGTCCGACCCACCAATTGTCGTTGAAGCCGGTGAGATCGGCGCCCTCTCGTTCCGGATCGGCCGGAAGCATGCCGTCCTGATCCACTTCGATCTTGCCGTCTACTTTTGAACGAACTTGCATCTGCTTGGCGCGGCTGCTGCCGTAGATCTGCCCGGCGTCCCACCAGTGGGAGTTCGCGTTGCAAAATGTGGCGGTCCCGCCGAGCCAGGTTTCGCGCGGGCTCGTGTCGGCGACCGTACGGCGGATCTGCATGCAGCCATTGACCTTCTCGGGCCAATCATCCTCGGGGGGCAGCGGAATTTTGAACTCGTTGCCCGGCTGCGGCACGCCATGGCTGAACCAATTATGCGTTTCGAACTGGATCCACGCCGCGGCCAAGAGATTGAGCGTGGTCGCGGGAATGAACGTGCGGCGCGCCAGTAATTCTCGGGAGATTACCCGCGGGCTGGGATCGAGCAGATTGTCGCCGCCCTCGGTCACGCATTCGGGCAGCGGGAAGTTGCGTCCGAACCGGGACCCCGCCATGCCCATGCGCGGATGATCGAGGCTGTTGAACGAGCCGTCGGCCGAACGCCAGCGTTCCTTGCCTGCACTCCAGTCACCTGATGTGCTGATGCCGTAACCCGTATGGTAGAGGTTGTGCGCCCGCAGCCTGTCGCGGAACACCGCCAGATTGACGGCTCCGATCAGAGTCGGCAATCGATCCCACCTGACAAAGAAGTTGATGGCCCGATAAGCAACGTCCAGCAACCGCTGCAGCAGACCAGGATGGAAAATAAAGCCATCGTTCTGGCGTGACATATGTTCTCCGAAGGCAATCGTCTGAAATCGATCTCGGCTGCAACCAATAATTGCAATCTATTATCACCAAGTGGTTGCTTTGCCAAACGGACTTGCAAAGACGATCTATTTCAGGATGAGGGCAAGGCCCGTATCCGCGGCTGCAACCGCCGGCCTGTGGCTCCGATTGGCAAAAACCGCCAGTTTCCACTGTCAGCCGAATGGATGCTCGGATAGTATGAAATAGATCACAGCCAGCGCTAGCCGATGCGCTTGATTTCGCGCTGGCGTGGCGGATCCATCTTGCGATGACCGAGCCGATGCTTGATCCCAACGTCGGCAGAGCAGGAATCTGCGCGTCAGGGGGCGGGGGAGCGACAGATGGAAAACTTGGTCCGGAACTACGATGGCGGGATCACGGCCTGTCCCGCGCAACTGGTGTTTCCCAGCACCGTTGCCCAGATTCAATCGATTCTGCGAGATGCCGACCGCTACCCTGGCCCGGTCCGGGCGATGGGCAGCTATCATTCCTTGACGCCGTGCGCATCCTCGACTGGGACCATTATCAACATGGCCCGCATGAGCCGGATCGTTACGATCGATCGGGAGAGAATGACGTTTGCCGCGGAAGCGGGCCTCCAGTTCATTATCGCCTCGCAAACGCTCCGCGCGCAGAACCTCCAATTCCTGACCAACATTGAAATCGGCAACATGACGCTCGGTGCCGCGGCTTGCTGCCATACGAAGGACGGCCTGGACGGGGGCCAGTTCGGGCAGGTCGGCTCATACGTCACCGCAATCAAGTGGGTGACGCCCAGCGGTGATCTGGCGGAAGCGTCGGAGGAAAATGCCCCCGAGCTGCTGTACCTCATGCGCTCCAGTTACGGCCTGTGCGGGGTCGTCTATGAGGTCACGTTTCGCATCAAGGCACTGGAAGCGATCCAGTTCAGCTACCTGCCGCGTCCGATCGAAAAGCTTACCGAGAGCGAGGTGGATAGGATCATCGATGAGTCGGAAGGCCTGATCTGCTGGACGGTCGGCCGAAGGGCACACTTTCAGAGGCGAAAGCATGCCGACCAGGTCGGGCCGTTCGCATCGCTTTTTGCCGCCGGTCGGCGCAGGCTGTGGAATCACATCGAGGCCAGCGTGGGCAGGTTCATCGACAGCCGCATCCCGACCAAGCCGCTCAGGGATGCGTCACTCGATGTCTGGTTTGCTGGCAGCAAGCTGCTGATGTCGACGCTGCACGCGGTGGGTGGAGCGACGTTGTATAATCCCGACAAGACGATCGACTACAGCCAGACTCCGGCATCCGCGAAATATGCATTTACATTCTGGGCATTCCCGCGCGACCAATGGCTGGGCGCGTTGCGGCAATACGTGGAATTCAGTGAGAACCATTTCAAGAAATACGGCTTTCGCTGCAACATGGCGCTCGGCTCATACTTCATTCGCAAGGACACTCACGCAATTCTGTCTTACACGCATGACGGAGACATCTTTTCGATCGACCCGATTCACGCTTACACGGATAAGGCCGCGTGGGATAGATTTCTACAGGAATTCAATGAGTTCGCGTACAAGCGGAACGGCATTCCCCTGCTCAACCAGAGTCCGTTCGTCGAGCGGCGGCATGTCGAGGCAGCCTATGGCCCGAGATGGAAGGAGTTCTCCGCGCGAGTGAGGGAGGCGGATCCGGGGGGACGTATGTTGAATCCATTTTTTGCTGACCTGTTGAGCGGCTGAGGCCCGCTCGGAGGCTGCGCGACGGCAAGGGAAGCGCTTGTGACGCCTGGGCTGGAGGCCTAGTCTGGAGTGATCGAGACCGGCGTGGGCCGTCGATTTGCTCAAAGCGTCGCAGACAGGTCAGCAACAAGGGTATTGCATTTTGGGGAAAGCAGCGGAGCCCAAACAATCCGCGGAATATCGTCAGAATCTCTGGATGAATGATGGACGATCTTCACGACAGAACAACCGAACGCCGTCAGGTGACAGTCCTGTTCTGCGACGTCGTTGATTCAACCGGGCTCTCCGAGCGCTGCGACATTGAGGACCTGAGAGAGATTCTGCTGGAATTCCAGGCGATCAGCTCGCGGTGCATCAATGACGCCGGGGGCATTGTCGTCAACTATATCGGTGACGGCATTCGCGCTGAATTCGGCTATCCCCTCGCGTCGGAGAATGAAGCCGAAAGTGCGGTACATGCCGGCCTCCAGTTGTTGCGCAGCATTCAAGAGTTCAGCGAGCGCTCGGTGGCGACGATCCAGGAACCGCTTCGCGTCCGGATCGGCCTGCACACTGGGGTGGCCGTGATCGGCAAGGCGGGACGGGGCCATGTGCACGATGCAACGGAGATCGTCGGCGACACGCCCAATATCGCAGCCCGCTTGCAAGAAATAGGCGAGGCCAATTCGCTTGTCATCAGCGGCGAAACCAAGCGCCTGCTGCGCGACAAATTCTCCTTGCGACCGCTCGGGATGCGTACGCTCAAAGGACTGTCGCGGCAAATTGAAGTCTTCCTTGTCCTTGGGGAGGCCTTGGCAGATGACGTGGTGCATCGCGCACGCCACCGCGGTGCCAGGCCCCTGGTCAACAGGGTCGCCGAAATGGGCGAGTTGCTGCAAGCCTGGGAGTTGGCAAGGACCGGACGGGGGCACACGGTGGAGATCACCGGGGAGGCCGGGATCGGCAAATCGCGCTTGGCACTGGAGCTGATTGGCAAAACCGGGCTGGCCGACGAATTGATTGTAGCGATCCAAGCCTCGGCCCAGCACCAGAACACACCGTTGTACCCGATCATAAGGACCCTCGAGCAGCGCATCGGTATTCGCAAGGATGAAGGCGCCGAGGCGAATTCGGCGCGCCTGCGCGAATTCCTCGCGACAACGGCTGCCGGCGACGAGGAGCACTATCTGCTGATCGGCCAGATGCTTGGCTTGCTTACGCATGGTACACCGAGCGCGACAATTCCCGACGCGCAGGAGCGGCGTCGGAAGACGCGCGACGCCGTTGTGCAATTGTTGACATCGCCTGCTCGCGGCGGCGTGGGCTTGATACTGTTCGAGGACTTTCACTGGGCCGATCCATCGACGATCGAGATAATCGAACGCATCGCTCCCCAGATCGGCAACACGCCGATTCTGCTTCTGATCACCAGTCGCACGAGTGCTATTCGCGGCGGATCGTTGACGATCCGGCGCATCCTGCTTCAGCGCCTTGACGATGACGACTGCCGCGATCTCGCCGGCTCCGTCGTCCGCGACCAGCGGCTGCCGAGCCAGTTGATCCAGCAGATCGTCGCGCGATCGGACGGCGTTCCATTGTTCGTAGAGGAGTTGACGGCGGCGGCGCTCGAGACCGGTCAGGTCGATCCCGTTGCCAGTAGGCCCGTGGAGGTGCCACCGGCACTCTACGACTCTCTCATGCTCCGTCTCGAGCGACTGGGCCATGCCAAGGCGATCGCTCAGATCGCGTCGGTGATCGGGCGCAGTTTTTCGCACCGACTTCTGGCGGCCGTTGCGAGTGAGCACCGGGACACCCTTGAACTCGCACTCGAGCAGCTGCGTATGTCCGGATTGATAGGGCTCGAGCGCAATGACTACGAAAAGGTCTACTCCTTCAAGCATGCTCTGGTGCGGGACGTGGCGTACTATTCGCTTCTCAAGCGGCAGAGACGGGAGCTTCACGCCCGCGTCGCCGACGAGATCGAATTCCAGTTTCCGGGGGTCGCCAACAGGGAGCCCGATTACATGGCCCAGCATCTGTCGGAGGCCGGCCGCACCTCGCGCGCGGCGCAGATGTGGCTCAAAGCGGCAAAACAAGCAGCCGAGCGCTCGGCAAATCTGGAGGCCATCGCACAGCTCAACACGGCGAGGGAGGAGATCAGCAAGCTCCCTGCCGGACTTGAACGGGACAATCTGGAGCTGGACGCACAGATTGCGCTGATCGGACCGACGATCGCAATACAGGGATTTGGTGCCGACGCGGTAGCCGATGTGAGCAGCCGCGCCATCGATCTCTGCCGCGCCTTGGATAATGATCCGCGCATCTTTCCGGCGCTGTACGCGCGGTGGTCGCACCTGCGAGTTGCGAGCGACGTACGGGAGGCGGGCGCGCTGGCGCGAGACTTTCTGGCGCTCGCCGAGCTGAAAGGAACGAGGGCGGACCGCATGGTCGGCCACCGGCTGCACGGCACGTCGCTGCTCGACGGCGAGACTGAAAAGGCGTGCGATCACCTTGAGCGGGCAACCAAGCTGTACGACGCAACGGCCGACCGCGCGACGGCCGTCACATACGGCACCGATGTGCAGGTCACGAGCCTATCCAACCTGTGCATCTGCTGCTGGCTGGTGGGTCGGCTTCCCGAGGCGTTCGCATACGGGCGACAAGCGCTCGAATATGCGGACCAATTGTTGCACGCTCATACCCTCGGGTACGCCTATACTCACGTCTGCACGCTGTACACACTGGAGCGGGATGCACGAACGGTCCAGCTCCTCGCAGAGCGGGCCCTTGAGGACGCGGTCAAACGGGAGCTGCCGCTGTGGATCTCGGTGGCGCGGTCGTTTCTCGGCTGGTCCGAGGTCGAGTCCGGCCGCCTGGCGGAGGGCATCGACGCGCTCGAGAAGCAGCGCGATTTCTTGCAGACCGCGCACATCGTCTACTGGCTGCCCACTTACCTCTGCTGGCTGGCCGAGGCATATGTGCGGGCGGACAGGCTGGTGGAAGCAAGGCGTTGTCTCGAGCAGGCGCGCGATATCTTTGGGCGGGGCGGTAGCTATTGGTATGAGGTTGAATGCCTTCGTATCGAAGGGCGGCTTTCTGCGCACGCTCAAGTCAATGATGCGGCGCTCGCTGAACGGTGCTTCGAGCAAGCGCTTGCGCTCGCCCGCCAGCGTGGCCAACGCGGATTTGCCTTGCGCGCAGCAAACGGTCTTGCCGGGCTTCTCGCTGCCAAAGGCGAGAGCGAACGTGCACAGACACTGCTGCGACACGAATTGGAATACTTCGCCGGCCAGCCAGACCGCGGCGATCGCTCGGATGCAAAAGCGCTACTTCGCTCCCTCCAGGGAGGTCTTCAAGGCTGACAGTGTTTCGATATGTCCGTGGCAATATGAATTGAAAGCTATGGTTGAAGTGGTGTTTTATGTGTCTTGCAGCGGGTGTCGCGGGCTGGTAAATCCGTAACAAAAAAGGCCGGTACGCGGGACTGCCGCGTCAAGGAGAGTTTGGCGATGCTCCTTAGGCTCCTGCACCGTATCATCGAATTTCTGCTACACGTCGAACGGCGATTCGAGCAGCCGTTTCTGCGACCGGCCTTCAACCTCCTGTTTCGCGAGCCGTTGGCTCGGCTTTTGACCACGCTAATAAATCTCGGACGCAGTCAAGAGAACGTTGCCCTGGCAGAGGAGACGCTACAGCCCGGCGAGGACGAGGCTGTCCAGACCATGATCGACGAGATGCGACGTCATCTGGTCATTGATTTTCCGCCAGGGGGCTTTGAGCGCGCGGGCAATACCAAGACCCACGGACTCGTGCGCGGCGAGTTGACCATTCACGATGACCTGCCGGCATGTTTTCGATACGGCTTGTTCGCGACGCCGAAAACCTATCAGTGTTGGGTCCGATTTTCGGGACCCGGACCGCATATCGAGCCAGACATTGACGACGTTGGGTTTATCAGTATCAGCGTCAAGGTCATGGGGGTCGAGGGCGAAAAGCTATGGAATGACGAGAAGTATACGCAAGACTTCACGGGCGTCTGCACGCCGACCTTCGTGACGCCCGACGTCAAGGCTAATGCCCGACTGCAATACTGGAGCCGGCGTCACCTGCCGGCCTTCTATTTCCTTGATGTTCGTGGGCCGCATTTGTTGGACATGGCGATGCAGGGTCTTTGGAACGAAACGCAGACAAATCCGCTCGGCGCCACTTTTTACAGTTGTGTTCCATACCTTCTGGGTCCGCACCAGGCGATGCAATACAGCTTCCGGTCCAAGAGCGATGTTTACCGCAGGATCCCGCGGCTGCCGTTTCGTCCACCGGACAATTATCTGCGCGACAATATGATACGCACCCTTGACGAAATGAATGTCGAATTCGAAATGCGCATCCAGTTGCAGAAAGATGCGTTCCTGATGCCGATCGAAAACAACGCCGTTCTTTGGCCCGAGCGCCTGTCTCCTCGGGTGCCGGTTGCGACGCTGCAAATTCCAAGGCAGAAATTCGACAGTCCGGCGCAGTTCGCCTTTACCCGCAATCTGAAGTTCAACCCGTGGCATTGCCTTCCGGATCATCGCCCGCTCGGTAACCAAAGCCGTGCCCGCAAGCGCATGTACGATGAACTGTCAGGATTTCGGCAAAAAATGAATGGGGCAAGCCACATCGAGCCGACCGGCAACGAACAGTTCGACGGCACGTCAACCGCTGGCGATCCACTTCAACGCAGCTAGACCCGGCAGAAAGAAGTAGGCGCCGCCGCGAACGCGGACGAAATTTGGAAGACCGGTGAGATGCCGGCAACGGGGTGCGGCGCCGGGCCGCGAAAACCCGTCGGTCGCCACCGGAGTGGCGATCGGTGTCGTGGGGAACGGCTCGCGGTTGCCAAGCAGGGGATCCTGCTCCCCTGTGAGAGCTGCAAATTTTGCGCTGGCAATCCAGGCGCTCTGGACGAACTCGAATTGTCGCGCAATGTTGGCGTTAAGGCAAAGGAAGTGGAGGCCGGCTTCTGGATCAGGCGTCGCCGGGTCGAGCGCCTCTTGGGGACTGAGTTTCGTGCCGTATTCACGCGCTCGCCGCAGAATGCGATGGAAACGGGCGGACGCGACAGCGTCGTCCTCGGATCGAATGAATGGCCACACCGTTGTGTTGCGCGGCCAGGGCAGCGTGGACGAGGTTGGCCGGTTATCGCGCCGTGTCGTCAATCCCAACATGATCAGTAAGCGATCGAGCGGCCCGCTTCGACCGCCAGGCGCGTCACCGGTGCGCGGATTGGCGCGGCGAATGTGTGCGCCGAGCGGACAACTCAAGCCGTCGGGATCGGTATCGAACAGAAAGCCGTTGCGGCCAGCGTTGCACGCACTGACCCCTGGAATTGATCGGCCGACATTGAGATTCCCGAGGGGTTGACCGTCAAGGTTGCGTCCAACCATCGATTGAGCCATTTCGTCCATGGTTACGTCGGAACGCGCGGCCGCCTCAGCAACCCATCGCCAAAACTGGCGGACATCCTGGGCGAGCTGACGATAGACCAGATAGCTGCCGTTGCGCCCGAGATCGCGACGACCATGCGAACCGGGGGGCAAGGCGTCGGTATTCTTCTCGCTTGAGGCCAGCAATGGCCGATCCGTCAGCAGCCCATATTCATTTCGATACCCCAGGAGTAGCTCTCCCAGGGCCAAAAGATTGGTGTAATCCTGATCGGCCGTCGTTCCGGGGATGCGAACGCGGTCCCAATCGAACTTCGGTTGGGAAATTCCGTCGACAAATCCAAAAGGCTCATGGCCTCCCATGTCACTGTCGGACTTATCGATCATCACGGACAGGCCACCATTTCTCACCTGCTCGCGCATCCTGGCGGTGAAAGCATCGCCTCGATCTGCGCTTGAGAGCAGGATCAACAGGATATGCGGCTCCTTCTCGTCAACGCCCCATTCCCAGTGTTCCGGGGCATTTGCCCCTGTATCGCCCAACCGTCGCGAGCGGTTCTCGCTGCCCGCCATGCCCTCGACAAATTCAGGCGAGAATTGCGTCAGGATGTCCTCGCGGATGCCAAGCTTGGACAGCCCCGCCGCCGTCAGGGCGATCTGGTAGATTTCGGCACTCTCGTCCGCGGGGTTGCTTTCGTGTAGGTGCGCAACGCTTGCCGGGGCAAGACCGCTCAACCATCGACGTGTTGCGTCGACATCAGCGATGCGCAAGAGCAGATACCGGGCGCTCTTGAGCGAGCCGAAGGCGGTTCTGGCGATCGCCTGGATGTCGCCTGCATCGATATCGCTGCGCATCCATCGTCCCTCCTACGACTAGATTTCAGCCAGCCAACGACGAATTTCGTCGTCGCTCATTGCGGTCTTTTCCAGACCGTTGCGAATGCGGCTGTTGCGGGCGAGATCGCGGGCGGTCAGCCCCGGATAGGCCTTGTACCAAACATCCGTGGGAATCTGGTGGTGACGCTGGAATCTCTTGAAATCCTGCTCGAGCCACGCTCCGCGTGCGACCAGCCAGTTAGTGGTTGGATAGCCGATGAAGCTGGAGAAGGAGAGGTTCAGCCCGAAGCCGGCTTTGTTGATGAAATCATCCATATAGGCTTCGTGACCGCCGTCATAGTTGCTGCAGAAGAAGCCGCGCCGACGCTGGTCCAGGAAAACCCAATGAGCGAAATGGATGGTGCCGATGCGTCCGATCGATCCCCGGGTAAAGATGTGGCGCGCAACCCAATCGACTCCATAGAGGATGGCGATTTCGGTCCAAAGACGAAATCGGCCGGGCTTGATGGATCCCATGGCGGTATACTGATTGGTCACATCATGATCTTCGCCCTCGCGAAGGCGGGCGACCCATTTGGGATCGTATGGCTGGGGGACGATTCGATCGGTTTGTTCGTGTCGACGCAACACGATGACAAAGGCCACCAAACCAAGGAACAGCAGCGCGATAGCCGCGATGGTGATCAAAGGGAAGAAGATCAGACAACCCACCATAATCACCAGGCAACCCGCCGTAGCCACCAACGGAAGCAACATGTGCCGCAAGTTTCGAAGCCGCCAGGCAAGGGGTGTCGGTGGAGGGGCAGTTAGCATTCCACATTTTACGATCGACTTCAGATGGGAAAATATGAATTGCGGATCATTGTTGCGGATTTCTGGTAAGGCGCTGCGTAGCAATTCGTGCAGCCGTGCTTCTTCCTGCGCCTGGATGACGCTGCGACCAACCCAGTTGACGTAGGATGCCATGGGCTTGACCCGGTGCGCCTTGAGCCATTGGAGCAAATCCGCGGCGGCGTCAAAGCCCTCGCAATGGCCAAAGATTTCGCGCAGTCCATCGGGGCTTCGTGCCATGCGAATCAACAATTCGTCCGCCTGGCCGTCGCAATCCACCATGAAGCAAAGATAGATCGGCATCTCCGACGGTGGCAGACCAAAAGCCACGCGGTCGCTCAGCGTGTTGTCCTCGAGGACAACGAGCCGGGCGAAGTGAATCGTGTCGTATTCGCCGAAAGGTATGAGGGGGTTCACTGGGTCGGCGATACCCGGGCGGTCTTCGAACGTCAGCCTTTTAAGAAGGAGCCTCAAAGCGCCGAGGCAACAGGGCTTGACCTTCGCAAGAATGATGAAGCTGTCCTGCGGGATCATGTCCCCGTTCCGGCGGCTCTAGGCGTTGAAGTCGAGCGAAAAGTCGATCAGGCGGGCCTTATCCCAGTACACTTTGCCGAGATAAAAGCCAGGCTCGATCTGGCGAATTTCGTCGCGAATGTGGGAAGCTACCAGCGAGGTTTCCGAATAATCAAGAACGATGCACTCCTTGCCGTCAAGCCAACTCGGTCCCTTGTAGACCTTTGCGATGATTGCCTTCAATCCGAACGGCAGGATTTCGTTTCGTAACAGCCCAGCCTTTGAGTCGAAGACTTTACCTTGCCAGGCGAAGATATTGATGGCGGCCGCTATCGGCTCGCTCATGGGTGTGCCAGGTGCAATGATCGCGGTGCCCTTTGCTCCTCCGTCAGGAATTGGACCGGCGTCGTGCTCGCCGAATAGAGCGTCAAGCTGCTGTTGCGACATTTGGAGTAGCTGCTTTGCGTCTATGGGCATCGGCTTCTCCTTGGTTCATTTCTGAGAGTGTTTCCGGCGTGGGGGCATCCGAGAGCGCGCTGGTGTTGAAACGAACGTCGAAAAGGCGTCAGCTACTTTAGGATGAAAATTGCGCTTTGTCAGCCGCACAATGCGGTGTGCAACGCCGGGCTGATTGCCTCGGTGCCATCGGCTGGGCGAACGGTTTTTGCGATGAACGCCCACAGGTTCGAAACGCCCGATGCCGCGGCCGAGCGCTTGATCCGCGGCAAGCCCGCGTTGGCCATCTGGGGAGAGGCGGACCATACGCTGCGTCCTGAACATTTCTTGCCGCTGTTCAGCGCAATCTTTCCAGCAGCGCCCATCGTCTGCCAGATGTCGATCATTACTGCATCGAAGACGCACCCGAAATCGTCGCTGGCGCGATCTCCAATTCATCAATCCGACCTGACACGAAGTTCCGATCGGAGGAGAAATCACCGAAGTATCGAGGCTGGCTGTGCACCACAGTTGATGACATGCAACGGATGGAGGCCTAGGTGGTGGTCTCCATTCCGATGCCGCCTCAAAACGACGTCCCGCCGCCGAACTTGAACTCCTGCACGATGTCGTATTTCCCCTTGGTCAGCGGGACCGCGTAGTCGAAGCGGAGCGGGCCGAAGGGGGAGGCCCAGATCAGGCCGACGCCGACGGAAGAGCGGACGACCTTGCTGTCGTCATATTGCAGGCCGCATTTGCAGGCGGCGGAGTTCACTTCGCCGGTGGCGGCCCAGGAGGTCGGGCCCTGATAGTCCCACAGCGCGCCGGCATCGGCATAGACGGCGCCCTTGAGCCCAACCTCCCTGGGCAGGAACCAGAACGGCATCTGCAGCTCGGCCGAGGCGCCCCAGAATTTGGTGCCGCCCAGCGCATCGCCGCTGGCGCCGAGGCTGTAATAGGTGATGTCGCGCGGCCCTATGCCGTTTGACGCGAAGCCACGGACCAGGTTGGCGCCCATCTGGAAGTGATCCAGCATGCGCAGGTCGTTGTTGCCGACCTTGTTGAGCATGCCGCCTTGCAGATGAATCAGGCTGACGATGTCGGAGACAAGCGGGCTGTAATATTTCGCATCGATCTGGTTCTTCAGATAGGTGACGTCGCCGCCGACGCCGGCAAAATCCTGCTTGAAGTCGACCAGCAATCCGTCGGTCGGGTTCTGGTTGTTGTCGAGCGTGTTGTAGTTCAGGGTGTAGCCGATGACCGACGACCAGGTGGGGCCGTTCGCCAGCTCCTTCCGGATCGGCAGCGTGGATTCGCCGTCGCCGTAGCAGCCGTATCCGTAATAGGACGAGCTCGACGCGAAGTCGGGATCGACCCCGCCCAGCACGCTCTTGATGTAGGCGGGTGTCGGATTGAACGCGAGCGAGCTGTTGGCGGCGTTGTTGTTGCAATTGTCGTAGGCGCTGGCGAGCGTGATCTGCTGCTGGTAGATCGAATAGCGCAGCTGCAGCGAGGTTTCCTCGTTCAGCTGCAGCCCGAGCCGCGGGCTGAAGCCGAATGTCCGCAGACCATAGCTGTAATAGGTGCTCGGCAGTTGCTCGCGGTAATAGGCGTCGAGGCCAAGCGCGAGGCGATAGTCGAGCAGATAGGGCTCGACAAAGGACAGCGAGACGCCGCGCGAGTATTGGCCGTAGCTGACCGAGGCCTTGGCATAGAGCCCGCGGCCGAGGAAGTTGCGCTCGGACACGCTGACCTCGGCCAGCGCGCCGTCGCTGGTGGAATAGCCGCCCGACACCGAGAAGTCGCCGGTCGATTTCTCCTCGATATTGACGTCGAGGATCACCCGGTCGCTCGACGAGCCGGGCTCCGTGGTGATCTTGACGTCCTTGAAGTAGTTCAGGTTCTTCAGGCGCCGCTCAGCGCGGTCGACGAGCGCGCGGTTGTAGGCATCGCCTTCGGAGAGGTCGAACTCGCGACGGATCACATAGTCGCGCGTGCGGCTGTTGCCGCGGATGTTGATGCGTTCGATGTAGTTGCGCGGGCCTTCATCGACGGAAAACACGATCGAGACCGTGTGCGCCTCGAAATTGCGGTCGCCCTGCGGATGCACCACCGCGAAGGCATAGCCGCGCCGCGAGGCCTCGATCTGCATGGTCTCGACCGACTTCTCCAGCGCTTCCGCGTTGTAGAGCGAGCCGACCGAGACGCGCGAGGAGCCGGCGAGCCAGTTGGCGTCGAAACTGGCGATGGAGGATTCGAACCGCACCGATGCGACGCGGTATTGCTGGCCCTCGTCGATCTTGAAGGTGACCAGGAATCCCTTCTTGTCCGGATCGTACTCGGTCATGGCCGCGACGACCTGGACGTCGGCAAAGCCGTGCTTGAGATAGAAGCGGCGTATCAGGTCGCGATCGGCCTCGACGCGGTCGGGATCGTAGACGTCGTTATTGCCGAGGAAGCTCAGCCAGTTCGTCTCGCGGGTCTTGATGACGTCTTTCAGGCGATACGATGAGTAATAGCTGTTGCCGACGAATTCGACGGATTTGACGCTCGTCTTGTTGCCCTCGGCCACCGTAAACACGAGGTCGACACGGTTGTTGGGCTGCTCGATGATCTCGGGCGTCACATGCACGTCGTAGCGCCCCGAGTGGCGATAGATCTCGGCGATGCGCAGGGCATCCGACTGAACCATCGGACGGGACAAGGTGCCGCGCGGCTTGGACTGGATCTCGGCCGACAGCTGCTCGTCCTTGATCTTCTTGTTGCCCTCGAACACGATGCGGTTGATCACGGGATTTTCCGTCACGACGACGGTCAGGCGGCCGCGATCGCGATTGATCTTCACATCCTGAAACAATCCGGTCTCGACCAGGGCCTTGAGGCCGTCGTCGATTTGCCCGGCATCGAGCTCCCCGTATGGACCCGGCTTGAAGTAGGAGCGAATGGTGTCGGCTTCGACGCGGCGGTTGCCCTCGACCTCGATGGCGCTGGCCGTCTGAGCGGCAGCGCAGCGCGCCCCGGACAGGACAGTCAACGCGGCGCCCGTCGGCACGGCAGACATCATCAGGGCGGCCGACAGCAAGCCGCCCCGAACGCGTATTCCAAATTTCATGCGCAACACCTCATTCCCGAGGTGCCGGCCTACGGAACGAATGTGGCCGCGAAACCGCCAAATTCTTTCCGGTCATGTTGAAGTGTTGCTGTTGGTTTTAGAGCGGTGGCGTCGCGAGCGCCGCTACAGGCGCGGGCTAGCCCAAGCGCAACGATTTGGCTGGGCGCAGCCGCCGTCCATCCGTTCTAGGGTCTTACTGTACCGGTGGAGAGGCAAGGATCGCGGTAACGGGCTTCTTGCTTTGAGCGGAGCCGGCCGGAAACAGCCAGCGCCAGGCTTGCAGGATCAACGAGCTGACGGCGTCGCAGCGCGCGGCTTGCGCATGCGCCCAGACATTGCTGAAATGCATGCTAATACCCGTTCAGTTGTCGTCTTCACGTAGACGAAAATACCTTTCGATCAGCGATCGATCGGGCCGGAAATATCGAGCGGGGGTCCCGGCTGGGCTTTACCACGCCCTTAATTTGTCCTTATCGTTTTATTGATTTTGAGCCGGCGTCCGGGTTGAATGGATTCCTTGCCGGCAATTTGAAGGCATAATTTTGCTGTACTGTTTTGACGATTTCATCCTCGACCCGGGCCAGCGGGAGCTGCGACGCGGCCGCAATGCAATCCCGTTGCAGCCCCAGGTTTTTGACCTCCTGGAATTTCTGATCCGTCAGCGCGACCGGGTCGTCAGCAAGGACGATATGATCGCTGCGATCTGGGGCGGGCGGATCGTCTCGGATTCCGCGCTCGCAACCCGCATCAATGCGGCGCGCGCCGCAATCGGCGATTCCGGTGACGAGCAGCGGCTGATCAAGACCTTGCCGCGCAAGGGCGTTCGCTTCGTGGGCGAAGTGCGCGAAGCGGCCAAGGAAGTCGAACCGCCGGTCGCGCCGGCGAAGTTCGAGACGTCCCATCTCGTTGTCGGCCGGGCCGCGCCTCTCGCGACGCTGGACGAGATGATCCAGAGCACGCTGGCCGGTCAACGGCAGATTGCCTTTGTCACCGGAGAGGCCGGCATCGGCAAGACGGCCTTCATCGAGAAGGCGATGGAGCGGCTGACCGAACAGGGCTTCGATGTGCTGTACGGGCGTTGCACCGAAAGGTTCGGCACCGACGAGGTCTTTCTGCCGCTGATCGATGCACTCGTGAACCGCGGTCGCGCGGACGGGCTGGATCTGACGTCGGCCGTTCGCGCCCACGCGCCGAGCTGGATCCTGCAATTGCCGGGCGTCGACCCGGGGGAGCGTGCGGCCTTCCACAATGAGATGTTCGGCGCAACGCGGGAGCGCAGGCTGCGCGAATTTTGCGACCTCCTGGAAGCGCTGAGCGCCAGCCGCCCATGGGTCCTCGTGCTGGAGGATCTGCACTGGAGTGATTTCGCGACGCTTGACGTCGTGTCTCGCTTCGCGCGCGGGACCGCCAGTGCCCGCGTGCTGGTTCTCGCATCTTATCGACCTGCCGAAAGCGTCAGCAGCGGGCATCCGATCCGCCGTCTGCATCAGGACCTGGAGATTCACGGACGCTGCCACGAGTTGCGTCTGGAGAATTTGTCGGACGCGGAGGTCGAGCGCTACCTCACGCTGCGCTTCGGCGATGCCGCACTTGCCTCGACCCTGTCCCGCCTCGTGCTCGAACAGTCCCGGGGACACCCGCTGTTCGTCGTCTCGCTGCTCGAGCATCTGATCGACCAGCAGTCGATCGTCGAAGTGGACGGCAGGTGGCATCTCGCGCCGGAGGCGGCATATTCCCCGCCTGGTGTTCCGAACAATCTCACGAACATGATCAGCCAGGAGCTTGATCGTCTCGACCAGGACGAGCGCCGGCTGCTCGACGTCGCCAGTGTCGCAGGTGAAGAATTCCCGGCTGCGCTGCTGGCAGCGGGCCTGTCGCGCGACGCCCTCGACGTCGAAAGGGATGTCGAAGCGCTGATCCGCAAGCATCCTATCTTTGTTCGCTCGGGCGTTTCCGAATGGCCGGATGGAACATATTCAGGATGCTATGCCTTTCGTCACATTCTCTATCAGAATGTCGTCTATCAGGGCCTCTCGCCCGGGCATCGCGCGCAAACCCATATGCGGCTTGGCAGGAGGCTGGAGGCCGCCTATGCAGGCCGAACCTCCGAAATTGCTCCTGTGCTGGCGCTTCATTTCGATGAGGCGCGCGACTTTCCGAGCGCATTGCGCTACCTCGGAGAGGCGGCCGAGAGTTCGACCAAGCGTCTCGGCCATGTCGAGGCCGCAAACTATCTCACCCGCGCGCTTGCCACACTCGATCGTTGCGATGCTGCAGACAAGTCCGCAACGCGCATCGCCCTCCTGCGGCAGCGAAGCCGGGCGCGTCGCTCGTCCGGCGATCTTGCCGGCGCCATCAGCGACCTTCGTGACGTTGTCGCGTGTGCAGAACGCGCGGGCGAAATCCGGCAGCAGGTCAAGGGTCTGGTGTCCCTGAGCATGGTGTGTCTACGCGTCGATCGTCACGCCTGCCTTCAGGCGACCGAAGATGTGCTGGTCAGCAGCCGGGCTCTCGAGGACGACACCTTCAAGGCTCTGGTCCAGGGCAGCAGTGCGAGCATCAATCTGTACCTCAAGGGCTGGCGCGAGCGGGACGCCGCGCTTTGCGACAGGGCGATGGAGCTGACGGCCGGCGCTCGCAACTATGGCATCCTCATCAGGCGCTTCGGAATCGCGGGCATCCTCGATTGCTGGAGAGCACGCTACCAGGACTGCCGCAGTTCCTGCGCGGACGGGAAGCGGCTGGCACGTGCTGCCGGCGATATCTACACGTTCCTGCTGTTCAGCATCCTCGAGTCGAACGCGCTCTTCAACCTCGGTCAATGGCGGGAGCTGCAGCGGGAAATCACCATCGGGATAGAATTGGCTGCCAGGAATGCGAACGGTCCGGGCAGCGCATTCTGTCGCTTGACGCTGGCCTGGCTGCATGTCGAAGCCCGGGATTTCGAGGGCGCCCGCGAACTCTGCGACGGCGTCGACGAGTCTCTGCTTGTGGAAGATCACTCCGCCTTTTTCCACAAGCGGGGCGTGCTGGCAAAGGCGTATGTCGGCATGAACGATCCGTCCAGGGCTCGCAAGCAATTCGACGACATCGAGCGCCGCATGGATGAACAGGGCATCGATGTCGATTTTACGGTCGCGCTGCAGGTGTATCATTGCCGGGCCGAGTATTGCCTGCTGATTGGCGACCTGGCCCAGGCGCGCAGATGGGCGCGCCGGCTCCACGACTATGTGGCGCCGGCACCGGATCTCAATCACCTGGCCCAGGCGTGCTGCCTGCTCGCACGCGTCGCCTTTGCCTCGGGCGAGGCCGAGGAGGCGCTTGCGCAGCTCGATCGCGCGCTGGGCATCGTCGACCACGCCGATTTCCCGGTCGCCTCCTGGCGGGTCTACAATGCCGCCGCCGAAATCTTTGCCAGTTGCGGGCAGGTCGACAAGGCCGCGGTCTATCGCATTCGCTTTGTCGAGGTCGTGCGCAGGCTGGCGCAAAATTTCGAGCCGGACGATCGTCTGCACAAATCGGTGCTAACCACCCTGACGACACGAAACCTGCAATGGGAGGCGGAGACGCCTGGTGCCGCGCCACTCCGACGAGGTCCTGAGCGCGAAGTTTTTTGCTGACTAAGCTACTGCTACGGCGAAGAAATCCGGTCGCACTGAATTCGCCCACGGCGCGCTTTGCCGGCACGCCAACGCCGCGTATCTCGTTGCTCGTCTCCCAATTTGATCCAGGCAAGAAGCCGGTGTATCAAGCGCTCGCATGATGAATCGCGGGAAGTGAGAGACATGGCCGAAGCAGACTTGGACGTTGTCATTCGGTCCATGGCAAAGAAGCAGGTGAAGGCCTTGAGCGATGCCGCCAGGAAGCGGCAGGGCCGGCTGATGGGAATGGCTGGCAAGGCAAAGGACAAGGAGAGCAGGGAGCGCTATCGCCAGCTGGCGAAGACCACGCGCGAGCTCGCCGCCGCGGCCGCGAGGCGTTTGGAAATCACGGCGGAAAACACCGCCGAGAGCTACGCCCGCTCGATCAAGAAGGCGGCGGAGGAATTGGCCGAAGCTGCAAAGGCCGCCAAGGTGGCCAAGGAAACCGCGGCCGCCAAGACTGCTGGCTCCAACAAGACTGCTGGCTCCAACAAGACCGCTGGCTCCAAGACGAAGCCGGCTGCCAAGCCCGCCAAGAAGGCTGCCAAGTCCAAAACGGCCTGACCGGAAATCGGCGGGCGGGACGTCGGCATGGCAGCCCTGATGCGCGAGAGCTTGCTTCGCAGCTTCACCGATGTGCAGTTACCATCGCGATGTCCTGCCTTTGGGAGATGGCCAGCGTCGCTGATCGGCTAGCCCCGGGATGATCTTCGAATGCGCGTATTTGCTGCCTCGCTCGCCACCGAAACCAACACCTTCGGCCCGATCCCGACCGGGCTCGATGCGTTCAGGGCCCGCGGCTATTTTCCGGCCGGGACGCATCCGGAGGCGCTGTCGTTCTTTGCCGCGCCGCTCTGGGTTGCGCGCCAGCTTTGCGCCAGCGAAGGCTGGACCTTGATCGAGGGCCTGGTTGCGGGCGCCCAGCCAGGTGGGGTGACCACCCGCGCCGTCTACGAGCGGCTGCGCGACGAGCTGCTTGCGGACCTGACGCGCGCGCTGCCGGTGCAGATGGTGCTGCTCGGCCTGCACGGCGCCATGGTCGCGGACGGCTATGATGATTGCGAAGGCGATCTCTTGCGCCGGGTTCGCGAGATCGTGGGGCCCGGCGCCGTCATCGGCGCCGAGCTCGATCCGCACAACCACCTCACCGCCGCGATGATCGGCAATGCCGACCTGCTGATCGCGTTCAAGGAATATCCGCACACCGACATCGTCGAGCGCGCACGGGATCTGGCGCGACTGTCGAGCGCTGCCGCGCGCGGCGAGGTGCGCCCCGTCCATGCCGTGGTCGATTGCGAGATGATCGTCACCATCCATACCACCAACGAGCCCGGGCGCAGCTTTGTCGACCGCATGTCCGCGCTGGAGGGCCACGACGGCGTGCTGTCGATCTCGCTGTCCCACGGCTTTCCGCTTGGCGATGTCCCCGATATGGGCACCAAGGTGCTGGTCTATACCGACGGCGACCAGGCCAAGGCGAACGCGCTGGCGCGGAGCCTCGCCGACGAGCTGATCTCCTTGCGCGAACAGCTCGCTGTGCCCTTTCTCGGCATCGACGCCGCGCTCGATCAGGCGGTGGCGTCACCGGCCAAGCCGGTCGTGCTGGCCGACAGGGCCGACAATCCCGGCAGCGGCTCGCCCGGCGACTCCACGTTCATCCTGCGCGGCATGCGCGAGCGCGGCATCGGCAACGCCGCGATCGGTCCGATGTGGGACCCGCTTGCGGTCCGCATCGCTTTCGAGGCTGGCCTTGGCGCGCGCCTGCCGCTGCGCATCGGCGGCAAGGTCGGCCCTGCCTCGGGTGATCCTCTGGATCTCATGTGCGAGGTCAAGGCCCTTGTTCCGGACATGATGATGACGGGCCTGTCTGGTGCGCCGACGCCTGTCGGCGACGCGGCGCTGGTTGTAGCGGACGGTATCGAGATCGTGCTGATCACGCGGCGAAACCAGGCGATGGGCACCGACGTGTTCACAAACCTCGGCTGCGACCTCGCGGCCAAGGATATCATCGTCGTCAAGTCCGCCCAGCACTTCCAGGCGGCGTTTGCACCGATTGCGAAAGCCGTGCTGCATGTCGAAGCGCCGGGCGCCGCGACGCCCGATCTCGCAAGCCTGCCGTTTCGCAAGATCAAGCGTCCGAAATGGCCGCTCGATCGGTGACGGCCGCTGCAACAACGAAGGGAAAGTCAGCTCGAGATGACAGGCACGGTCGATCCCGTCACCCGCTCGGTGGTCCAGCACCGGCTGAGCGGCATCGTGGCCGAGATGGGGGAGGCGATGCTTCGGACCTCCTATTCCCAGATCCTCAACTCCAGCCGTGATTTCTCGCTGGCGATCTGCGACGTGCAGAGCCGGTTGATCGCGCAGGCCGATCATATTCCGGTTCATGTCGGCGCGCTGCCCTGGGCTGCGCGTGCGGTTGAGGCGCGGTTTGCCGACGTTGCGCCCGGCGACGTCATCCTGATGAACGATCCCTATCATGGCGGCAGCCATCTGCCCGACATCACCGTGTTCGTGCCGGTATTCGCCGATCGGCGCCGGCTCTTCTGGACCATCGTGCGGGCGCATCAGAGCGATATCGGCGGCGCCACCCATGGCGCCTACAACCCTGATGCCACCGAGATCTGGCAGGAGGGCCTGCGCATTCCCCCGATCAGGCTCTACGAGGCCGGAAAGCTGCGCGACGATATCCTGGACATGCTCGCGCTGAATGTCCGCAACGCCCACGACTTCCGCGGCGATCTCTTCGCCATGATCGGCGCGGCACATCTCGGCGAGCGGCGACTGCAGAAGCTGTTTGCCGAACTCTCCGCGCCGGTGGTGGAGGCCGCGATCGAAGGCATGCTCGATGCGGCGGAAGCCCAGGCCCGCTCCGTCATCGCGACCTGGCAGGACGGTGTCTTCCAGGGCGAGGCCTTTCTCGACGACGACGGTCGCGGCCACAATGACATCCGCATCGCGGCCAGGGTGACCAAGCGCGGCAGCGATATCGAGGTCGACCTGTCGGCTTCGGATCCGCAGGTCGCAAGCTTCGTCAATTCCTCGCATGCCAACATGCATGCGGCGGTGGCGATGGCGCTGTTCTATCTGATCGATCCCGACACGCCGAAAAATTCCGGCGCGCTGCGGCCGCTGCAGGTGATCGCGAGGGAGGGCACCATCGTCTGGGCCGAGCCGGGTCACCCCGTGACCCTCTGCACCAGCCATCCCTCCAACGAAATCGTGGAGGCGATCATCAAGGCGCTTGCCGGCTCCTGTCCTGACCGCGTGATGGCCGGCTGGGGCCGCCGCTTCCGCATTGCCATCAAGGGGGAGAATCCCCGCAACGGTCGCGGCTTCATCTGGCATCTGTTTCATGCCCGTCCCGGCGGCGGTGCATCGGCCGGCGGCGACGGCTGGTCGTCGATCGGGGAGTGGCACTCGGTGGGCGGGCTGAAGTTCGGCTCGATCGAGGTTGCGGAAGCGCGCTTTCCCCTGCATTTCCGCCATCACGAGTTCCTGCCGGATTCCGGCGGCGACGGCCAATTCCGCGGCGGGCTCGGCGTCGCGCTCGACCTCATCATGGAAACCGAGACGATCGCGCTCGGCAATACCGCGGGCGAGGGCACGCGGCACGGCTCGGCGGGAATGCTCGGTGGCGAGGATTCGAAACCGCATCGCTACCGGCTGCTCTCAAGGGGCCGGCCGCCGCGCGAGCTGCGCACCAAGGAAGTCGGCATCGAAATCCACCCCGGCGATTGCCTGGAGATCCGCTCGGCCGGCGGCGGCGGCTGGGGACCGCCCGAAAAGCGTGCGCCCGAAGCCCGTGAGCGCGACCGCGCGGCCGGCCTTGTCACCCAAGACGCCGCGAAGGCGCTGAAGGCTTGAGCATGCTCACCATCGGAGTAGACGTCGGCGGCACCTTCACCGATCTCGTCGCCATTGACGCGACTGGCCGCACGGTATTCGCCAAATCGCCGTCGACGCCGGCAGATCAGTCGATCGGCGTGATGGCCGGGCTTGAGGAGCTGGCGCGTCGGCTAAATCTGTCCGTCCGCGAGATGCTGGCGCAGACGGAGCGGCTCGTGCACGGCACCACGGTTGCGACCAATGCGCTGCTCGAGCGCAAGGGCGCCCGCGTCGCGCTGCTCACCACCGAGGGGCATCGCGACGTCCTCGAGATGCGCGAGGGCCTCAAGCCCAACCGCTACGATCTGCGCTCAACCCCGCCCGAGCCGCTGGTGCCCCGCCCGCTGCGCTTTGGCGTGCGCGAGCGGCTGCGGCCGACCGGCGAGGTGTTGACGCCGCTCGACGACAATTCGCTCAGCCAGGCCATCGCGGCCATCAAGGCATCCGGCGCGACATCGGTTGCGATCTGCTTCCTGCATGCCTATCGCAATCCCGCGCATGAGATTGCCGCGGCCGAACGCGTGCAGCGCGAGCTGCCCGATGTCAGCGTGTGCCTCTCCAGCGATGTGCTGCCGCAGATCAAGGAATACGAGCGCGTCTCGACCACGGTCGTGAACGCCTATGTCGGTCCCGTGGTGCGCCGCTATCTCGAGCGGCTCGAAGCGCGCCTTCACGAAGCCGGCCTGAAGGGCAGCCTCTTCATCATCCTGTCGCATGGCGGCATGGCGCCGGTCGAGGAGGCCGCGCGGCTCGCGGCGGCGACCGTGCTGTCGGGCCCGGCGGGAGGCATCTCCGGCTGCCGGCGTTGTGCCGACATGCTGGGCCTGAAGGATCTCGTCGCCTTCGACATGGGCGGGACATCGACCGACATCTCTCTTGTTGCAGAGGGCCGCGTGACGCTGTCCGCCGATGGCGAACTGGCCGGCGAGCGCATCGCGCTGCGCAGCCTCGATATTGCGAGCATCGCCGCCGGCGGCGGCTCGATTGCCTCGGTCGATCGCGGCGGCATTTTCCGGGTCGGGCCCGAAAGCGCCGGCGCGATGCCCGGACCGGCGGCCTATGGCCACGGCGGCCTCGCGGCCACCGTGACCGATGCCAATGTCGTGCTCGGCTATCTCGATGCGAGGGCGTTCATGGGGGGCGCACGTCCGCTTGACGTGGCTGCCGCCGAAGCCGCGATCGATCGGCTCGCGGGTGCACTGAAGATTGGTCGCATCGAGGCGGCGGCGGGCATTTTCCGGCTGGTCAATCTCAAGATGGCCGACGGCATCCGCCTGATGACCGTGCGGCGTGGCGTCGATCCGCGGCGCTTTGCGCTGCTCAGCTTCGGCGGCGCTGCCGGCCTGCATGCCGTGGAGCTTGCGCGCCAGCTGGATATTGCCCGGATTGTCGTGCCGACCACCGCATCGGTGCTCTCGGCCTGGGGCATGCTGACCAGCGATCTCCGCTATGAGCTCAGTCGCACCCATTTCGAGAGCGGCGCGCACTCGACGGCAGAGGCGGTGCGGGCGATCTTCGCCGATCTCGAGACGCGCGCGACCAAGCGGCTGCGCGGCTGGTTCGACGGACCCATTGCCGTCGAGCGCTCCGCCGAGATGCGCTACGGCGAGCAGATCTTCGAAATCGATGTCCCGCTCGACGGCATTGACCTCAATTCGCCGGCGCTGATCAAGGAGGTCGAGGCGCGCTTCCACCGCCGCCACGAAGAGCTCTACACATACGCCTCGCCCGACCAGGAGGTCGTATTCGTCAATGCGCGTGTCGCCGCGGTCGGCGCCGTCTCCGTGCCCGAGCAGGACGCGCGTATGGCGATTTCGACCGCACCCTGCGCACCGCGCAACCGCCGCAAGGCCTGGTTCGGCGTCTGGCGCGAGGTCGATGTCTATGCGCTCGACGATCTCAAGCCAGGGCAGACGCTGCAGGGACCGGCAATCATCGAGGCCGAGACCACGACGGTGGTGATCAATGAGGGGGATGCGCTGTCGGTGAATTCCTTGGGCTGGCTGGATATCCGGGTGGCCGGTTCAGCGGCGGCATAAGGGTTGTTCGCTCGAATCGGCCCTCAGACAGAAACGCGATGGTCTGGCTGATCGCAACACGATGATACGGCAGACCGGTATGGGTCGCCTTGATCGCGATATGGTCGGCCATGCCTTCGAGCTTGGAACGCGCGACCGAGACCCGGCCGTCATTGGGACGCGGCAGCACGAAGCGCCAGGCGATCGGATCGAGCGCGCGGGTGCCGGCGACAATGCCGACGGCGTAGTCGACCGGCGGAAGCAGGGCCAGCGTGTCGTCCTGCTGCGTCGTCAGCTGCAGGCCGGCCGGCCCATAGAAGCTGCGATAGAGCAACGAGCTCTGCAGGAGATCGGCGACCTCACTGCCGCGGTTCGGGGTGCCCAGCATGACCACGCGGCCGAGCCGGGGAGGTCGGTGCCTTGCGACATAGACGCGCGCGAGCAGGCCGCCCATGGAATGTCCGACGAAATGCAGTGACCCACGGATCGCTTCGCCGAACGCGGCGATGGCGGGATGAATGTCCTCAGTCAACAGCGCGAGCGGCTTCTTGCGGCTGGCATAGGTCAGGTTGAGCGTAGTGAGCCCCACCTGTTGCAAGGAGCGTTCGAGTTTCCGCATGCTGCGGGACGTGCAACCGATGCCGTGCAGCAGGACGACGCCGTCACTTGCGGTATAAGCCCTTTCGATTGTCATGCCACTTCACGCTCCGCGGGCGGGGCTGCCTCGCGCGCGAGCGCGGTTGCCGCCACATAGTCGGTTTTGCCGGAGCCGAGCAGCGGCACCTTGTCGACCAGCTGGATGACGGCGGGGACGGCAAGCTCGGAGGCGCCGGTCGCCTTGGCCTGGCGCTGCATGGCGGCGCGGTCGGCGTCCTTTTGGGTGGTGAGCAGCACAATGCGTTCGCCCTTGCGCGCATCGGGAATGGAGACCGCGACCGACATGGCCTGCGGCCACAGCGTCGCCGCCATCGCCTCAACCGCCGAGAGCGACACCATCTCGCCCGCGATCTTGGCAAAGCGCTTGGCGCGGCCCTTGATGGTGATGAAGCCTGCGTCATCGATGGCGACGATGTCGCCAGTATCGTGCCAGCCCTCCGGCAAGGCTTCGAGCACGCCGGGACTCTCCGCACGCAAATAGCCCAGCATGACGTTCGGGCCGCGCACCGAAAGGCGTCCGCCCTCGTCGATGCCGGGGACGGGATCGAGCCGGTATTCCATCAGCGGCGACAGACGTCCGACCGTGCCGGGGCGGTTGGCCATCGGCGTATTCATCGCCAACACTGGCGCCGTCTCGGTGACGCCATAGCCCTCGAGGATGCGCACGCCGTAGCGCTCCATGTAGGTCTGCCGCGTGCGGTCCTTCACCGCCTCGGCGCCCGCGAGCACCAGCCGAAGGGTGCGGAAGTCGTAGGCGTGCGCGGAGCGGGCATAGCCGGTGAGGAAGGTGTCGGTGCCGAACAGGATGGTGGCACCCGTCTGGTAGATCAGCTCGGGCACGATCCGGTAGTGCAGCGGCGACGGATACATGTAGATCGGAATGCCCGCCAGCAGCGGCATCATCATTCCGCCGGTCAGCCCAAACGAGTGGAACACGGGCAGCACGTTGAACACGCGGTCATTCGCGTTGGCGTCGACCCGCGCCAGCGCCTGCGCGGCATTGGCGAGGATGTTGCGATGGGAGAGCACCACGCCCTTGGGCGTGCCTTCCGAGCCCGAGGTGAAGAGGATCACGGCGGGATCATTGGCACTGCGCGCGATGCGCGGCGCAGTGCCGGCGGCAAAGCCGCTCAGCTTGTCGCCGAGGCTGACCGTCGTGCGGATGTCTTCGAGATAGATTACCCGCGCTTCCGCCGCGATGGCCGCGATCAGCTTGTCGAGCTTGCCCTTCTCGATGAAGGCCTTGGACGTCAGCACGGTCCTGACCTGCGCCGCCTTCATCGCCGCCAGCACGTTGACGGGGCCAGCGGAGAAGTTGAGCATAGCCGGCACCCGGCCGATGGTCTGCAGCGCCATGAAGACCACCGCGACGCCGGCCGAGTTCGGTAGCAAAAGACCGACATTCTCGCCGACGGCGGTCCCTCGCTCGAGCTTGCGGCTGAGCACCTGCGCGCCGAGGATCAGCTTGCGATAGGTGAGCTTGGTGCCGAGGGGGTCCTCGATGACAGGCTTGCCGGTATCACGGTCGCGATAGGCATGCGCAAGGCCCTCGAACAGCGTGTGATCCAGCATCGCGGTCTTGACCATGGCGTCGATCATCACGTCCTGCAGCGCCATGCCGGCGGCGTTGCGGCGCGCCTTCCCCTTCAGCGCAGCATCGACCGACAATTTCAGCGGCGGCAGGATCGAGATCGTCACCTTGGGAAACCAGACCCGCTTGATCTGGCCGCTCCTGAGATAAGACAGATGCGAGCGCTGGGCGCCCTCGATGCGCACGGGAATGACGACCGCATCGGCCTTGTCGGCGATCATGGCGGCGCCGTCATAGACCTTCATCAGCGAGCCTGAGACGGTCAGACGCCCCTCCGGGAAGATCACGACCGGCTCGCCGGCCGCGACCAGCTTGATGACATCGCGCGCGGCGAGCGGCTTGGTCGGGTCCATGGTGTAGTGCCGGATCAGCTTCAGGAACGGCTTGGCCCACCACGCTTTCGCGATTCCGGTGTCGACGGCAAAGCTCGCGTCGATCGGCAGGATGGCGTGGAGCAGCGGGCCGTCGATCAGGCTGACATGGTTCGGCGTGATCAGCATGCGGGTGCCAAGCGGCGGCAGGTTTTCCAGCCCGCGCACCTCGGTGCGGAACAAGGCCTTGAACAGCAGCGCGCCGAAATCGCGCACGCCTTCCTTGCCCCATTTGCTCAGGACAAACCAGACCGAGCCGAGGCTTGCGATACCAAGGCCGAAGAAGATCCAGGCGATCGGCAAGCCCTGCGCCTGCAGGAAGGCGACGAACAGCGAGCCGACCACCATGAACGCCGCCTGCAGCACATTGCCGGCCGCGATCACGCGGGCGCGCTCCGACGGCACCGACCAGGCCTGTACCGCGGCGAAGGAAGGCACCACGAACAGGCCGCCGCCAAAGGCGAACACGGCGAAGTCGGCAAGCATCCGCAAGCCCGCCAACGAGCCGACAAAGCCCATCGGCGTGATGTCGCTGCCGTGCACGGTCCGCCCGATCGCCCAGGCAAGGTCGAGGCCGACCACGCCCATCACGATGGCGCCGAGCGGCACCAGTGCGAGATTGGGGCGCACATGGGAGAGATGCGCGGCAAACAGCGAGCCGACCGCAATGCCGATGGCAAAGACGGCCAGGCACAGCGTCACCACGCCCTCGGTGCCACCGATGATGTCCTTCACCAGTGCCGGCAGCAGCGACAGCACGACCGCGCCGACCAGCCAGAACCAGGAGACGATGATCATGCCGTCCCACAGCCGCGTCTCCGACCACAGGCTCCTGAGCAGATGCGTGGTCGAGGTCCAGGGATTGACGGTGATGGGAAGATCAGGTGCGGACGGCGTCGTCACCGGAATACGCGAGGCAAAAGCCCAGGAGAACAGCGCCAGCATCACCACGGCCGCGGACACGAAACCCATATGGCTCGATCCCGCCACCAGCTGGCCGCCGGCGATGGTGCCGAGCAGGATGGCGAGGAAGGTCGCGCCTTCGACCAGCGCGTTGCCGGTGGCGAGTTCGCCCACCGTGAGCTGATCGGGCAGCATGGCATATTTCACCGGGCCGAACAGCGCAGCGACCACGCCGAACAGGCCGAGCGCAATGAACAGGAACGGCACCGAGTGCAGGAAGAAGCCGGCCGCCGCGAAGGCGGCTGCGAAGATCTCGGCGAATTTCAATCGCCGCGCCACGACCGATTTGACATATTTGTCGGCGAGCTCGCCGCCGAGCCCCGACAGAATGAAAAACGGAAAGATGAAGACGGCGCCAGCGACCGTCACCAGCGCATCGCCATGCCCCCCGACTTGGCTCTCCACCGTGCTGTAGAGCAGGATGATGACAAGCGCGTTCTTCAGTACGTTGTCGTTGAGTGCGGAACAGAATTGCGCCCAGAACAACGGGGCGAAGCGGCGAGATGACATCAACTGCTTGATCATGACCTGTCCTGTGTTTTCTTTCGCCAAGCAAACCTGGAGCAAGCAACCCTGAATTGCCAGTCGGCATCCAGGGTTGCAAGGCGCGAAAGGCGCAATGAACAATGACGCATTAACACCGTGCTGGTCTTCTCAACCCCGCTCGGCGCCCAGCAATTTCTCGGTTCTCGCTTCCTCGATCCGGTTAATCATCCGGTTGGTCTCGTGAAGGTCGCGAATGGTTTTGGACAGCGTGAAAGCGGACTGAACCAGCATCGCCACGCCCATGGCGAAATAGGCCCGAATCCACCAATCGAGCGGCAGGGCGAAAATGCCGCCGCCGACCAGAAGCACGGATGCCGCGAAGGATACGTAGGAGAAATTGACCCAGGCACTGGTGGGGCGATCGAGATGGGCGAGATGCGGTGACATGGTTGCTCCTTCATTGAACTTTGCTGGTGGGTTCGATCAAATGGCTTGAGTCCAGTCCGGCTTCGCTGCGAAGCCGGGCCAGGATGTCGGCAGCGCGGACCTGCACCGGTTCGCCGAATCCGGCGTCCGACATGCGCTCGATCAGCTGCGCCGCCGGCGGCGCCATTTCGTCGCGCACGAAGCGGGCCTCCTGGTTATCGGCGTTGACCCTGGCGAGCGCGGCTTCAGCCTCCGAGAAGCTGTCGAGGCCGGCTTGCGAGCCGGGCGCAGCTGCGTTCAAGGCTGCGCCGATCCTGGCCAGACGCCGGCCGCGATCGAGATCGGAGAGGCGGCGGCGCTGCGCATCGACCTCGCGTCGTGCCAGCGCCACCTCGGCTGCGAACCGTTCCGAGGCCAGGCGTGATGCCTCGATGTCGGTGGTCATCGCCGCAATGGCTTCGGCCGCCTGCATTGCGAGGTCATCGCGACCCCCGCGCATCGCCTCGACCGCGCGCTGCTCGAGGTCGATGACCTTGTTCGCCAGCATCGCCCGCCGCTCGGCTTCGCGGGCCTCCTCGGCCATCGCGATGCCGAGTGCACGTCGGGCCGCGCTGTGGGCCTGGTGTGCGGCCGCGATCGAGCGCTCGAGGCTCGCGAGCGGAGAGGGGGTTTCGCCCTTGAACTCACCGAGCAGGCCAAGGAAGCGTGTCAGCAAATCGGCCATGGCGTCACCTTCAGGTCAGGTCGCGCAGGCCGCGCAGCGGGAGCAGGCAGTTGCGCCAGCTGCGCCGCCGGTTGGCCCGGGTCGCACCGAAAGTCTGGCGAAGCGCCTGCCGGAACGCATGGCGGCGGGGCAGCACGCCCGCGACATCGCAGGCATTGGCAAGGCGTTCGACCGGCCGGTTGAGAATCTGGATTATGATCCTGATGGCCCCGCCGGCCAGCGCTGCGGCGTCGTCGAGGAAGGTGGTCGCAATTTCAAAGCTGAGGGTTTGCATTTTGGGCGTCTCCGCACTAAATGAACATTGTTCAAAATGGATAGAAAGAAAATGAACAATGTTCAAGAAGAATCTTCGCGTGAGCACAAAAAGTTGAAGAGGCGGGCGCTGATGCTCGAGACCGCCCGTGCCATTATTTCCGCTAAGGGATTGAGATCATTGAAGGTTCGGGATGTTGCGGAAGCTGCCGAGTGCTCGATCGGCAGCGTCTATAACGAGTTCGGGGACTTCGACGGGCTGATCCTGACCGTGAATCGGCAGACCGTGCAGGCGCTGTCCGCGCGCTTGGCCGCGGTTCCCGCTGATGATCCGGTTCGCCAGCTGCACGGGCTGGCCGAGACATATCTCACTTATTTTACCGAGCACGCGAACCTGCTGCGCTCGCTCTACGAGCACCGCATGGAGGAGGATCGGCCGTTTCCCGAGGACATCCTGCTCATGGTCATGCGCGCCTTTGCGCTGATGCATGATCCGCTGGTCCGCCTGATGCCAAAGGCCGACCCGGCCGACATCGCGCTCCAGGCGCGGATGATGTTCTCGGCCGCCCACGGCATCATCTCGCTCGGCCTGGAAGAGCGGATGGTGGCGGTGCCCCCGGAGAAGCTGCGCCAGCAGCTCGCCCGGTTCGTTGATACTTATCTCGCTGGTCTCTGCGTGACGTCAGGTCAGGGAAAGAAGCCGCGCGGCAGCTAATCGGGCGCGCTCTCCCGTCGCGCGGCGACCCCATCCCATGTCAGCGGCAGATTGAGCAGGCCGCGGAAGGCCCAGCCGACGACCCGCACGGGCGGCTGTTCGACCAGGTGCAGATTTTTCAGCCGCGCAAACACCGTCGGCAGCGCGACATCGGCGACCATCGCGCGCGAGGCCCAGGCGCCGGCGCAGAAATGCGGGCCGGCGCCGAAGGCGACGCTCTTTGAGGTGTCGCGCGCCAGGTCGAATGTGTCGGGCTCGGCAAAATGCTTTTCGTCGCGATTGGCGGAGCCGAACATCAGGAACACCCGCTCCTCGGGCTCAAAGGCGATGTCGCGGATGGTCCAGGGTTTTGCGATCCGGCGCGGCGACATCCCGATCGGCGAGATCCAGCGCGCATATTCCTCGAAGGCCTGCAGCCACGGCTTGTCGCCGCGCAAGATCAGCGCAAGCTGCGCGGGATGGGTGAGCAGCGCCCACACCGCGCCCGCGATCGCGTCGCGCGGCTCGTTCTGGCCGCCCGAGATCGCAAGCTTGATATTGGCACGCACGCTCTCCATGGGCATGCCGGATCCGACCATGACCGACAGCAGGCTCTTGTCGGGCGACTTCTTAAGCACCGGCAGCATGTCGTCGATCGCGGCATCGATGCCGGCGGTCGCGGCATGGCAGCGTGCCTCGACCGCGGGATCGCCGGTATAGTTGGCGATACCGTCGATCATGCCTTGCGACCAGGCATTCATGTCCTCGAAGCGCATGTTGGTGAGCCCGGTGATCGACTTCAGGCATTCGGCCGAGAACGGCAGCGCAAAGGCCTGCACGAAATCAACCGGGCCGGACGCCGGCAGTTGATCGATGATGCGATCGGCATGGGCCTGGAATTGCGCCATCCAGCTTGACTTCACCGCCCGCGGCGAGACCGCGGGGAAGAACACGTTGCGCTCGGCGAGATGCGCCTCGCCGTCCTTGCGCATCATGTTGTGGCCCATGAGTTTGTTCATGAGGCCTTCCGGCTGGTGCGAAGAGAAGACGTCGATCTGCTTCTCCGAGATGAAGATGTCGTCGCGGCTGCACAGCAAAGTCGAGTTCAGCTGCGGCACGAAAGCGATCGGCGCTTCTTTCCGCAGCCGCGCCAATGTCGGGTAGGGGTCGGCCCAGAAGGCCTTGACGTCGATATCGATGCGGGGCGCGGTGCTCACGGCGGCGGTCCTCGGGGATGTTTGTTCGGACCAGCGTACGTGGGTTTGCGCCGTACGTCTGTCCCAATGAATGGGGACAGCCGGAGAGCGGCAACGACCATCACCTCTCGAACCGTCACACTGAGGCGCTCGCGTCAGCGAGCCTCGAAGGGCGACGGCCCGGCTCTCGCAGCGGGGACCGCTTCATCCTTCGAGGCCTTCGCTGCGCTCCGGCGCCTCAGGATGACGGATCGACGGCATCCGGCTCAGTTCAGCCGCTGCGACGCGGCCAGGAGGCGCAGCGCAATGGCGAACAGTTCGTTCTGGGAGGAGATGCCGAGCTTGTCATAGGCGCGCTTGCGATAGGTGAGCGTCGAGTGCAGGCCGATGCCGAGGTCGGCGGAAATCCCCTCCGAGCTGAAGCCGGCAAGAATGCGCAGGCAGACATCCTTCTCCCGCTCGGTCAGTCGCGTCAGCGGCGCACGGCTTGCAAAGACCGCCGCGAGCTTGTCGAAGGGATCGCGCTCCGGAAAGGCCTCGGCCACCACCTGTTCCTGGAAATGCCGCGCCACCGCCGCTCCAATTGCGGGCGAAAGCTGCATCAGCCGATCGATCTGCGTCTGCGCAAAACGGCCCTGCGCAGTCGTCCGATAGAAATTCACATAGAAGCAGGTGCGCTCGACCCAGATCGCGGTTGCGAATTTGTCGACGATCCGGGAATCGTCGAAGAAGATCTTGCGGTATTTGTCGCTATACATGCTGCGCGCGAAGGTCGGCAGCAGGATCGGCGAGGTGTTATCGCGCTCCTTAAAGATCCTCTCGCGGTTGGGATCGGCGCGATGGAAATGCCCGGCGTAGGCAATGCCGAGATCGGCGCCGACGGGGATGTTGCCGATATCGAGCAGGCAGCGCGTTGAGCCTTCGCCGTCGAAGGTGAACACCATGCAATGGCCGACATCGGCTGTCCGACGTAGCGTCTCGATCAGCACGTGCGGAAATGAGGGGCGTCCGATCGCCAGCACCGCGGGCGCGATGGCGGTAGACCCTGTGTCCTTGAAAGCCGGAGCTTTCATCGTTTCCTCCTGGAATTTTCCCGCGATCCTAGCAGCGGGGTCGCTGCGCTGGAAGCAGTCCCTCCGGAAACTACCGCCGGTGGAGGCCGTAGCGGCTCAGGAACATCGCGATCGCTTCCTCGATGACGAGGTCGTTGTCAGGCAGCTCGGCGACCCCCTTGCCGATGGCCATCACGCGCGGCCAGATCACGAACTCCTGCACCAGCCCCATGAACTGATGGGCCGCAAGCTCGGGCTGTGCGCAGGCGATCATGCCTTGCCTGGCCATTGCCGCCAGTGCCGCGGCAAAGCCTTCCACGATCGGCTCCTTGCCGCAGCGGTAGAACTCGTCCGCGATCCACTGACGCTGGCGTGATTCGGCAATCACCAGCCGGGTGAAGGCAACCTGGTCGGTCTCCTCGACAAAGCGCAGCAGCGCCCGGGCGAAGCTGCGCAAGCAGGCGGCGGGTGAGGTCGGCGTCTGTTTCACTGCGGCGAAGGCGGATGCCGTTTCGCGGCGCACGGTGTCCCAATGCCGCTTCATCACCTCGTGGAACACGGCCTCCTTGCTGCCAAACAGGTTGTAGACGGTTTGCCGGGACACCCCCGCCGCGCGGCCGACCTGCTCCAGATTGACGCCGTCAAAGCCTGCCTTGAGGAACAGGCGGTGCGCCGCATCGAGAACGGCGCGGCTACTCGCGCTCTCGCTGACGTCCTTGGCATCTTTGCGCCGGGTCCGGGGCATCGGGGCATTCATTACAAGAATTTGACTTTACTGTAAAGTAAAGAAGCGGCAAAACAGCGTACAACGATCAGCTGCGGAGAGTGCCCGATGACCGAGACCGCCTGGAACCGACTGTCCGCCGAAGCCCTGCGAACGCTGGCCGCGCGCGACGCGATCGTGTTGTTGCCGGTTGCCTCGACCGAGCAGCATGGGCCGCATCTTGCGACCGGCGTCGACGATTTCCTCTGCAGCGAGATCTGCCGGCGCACGGCAGCTGCGCTTACGCCGGAAGTGCCGGTCGTGGTTGCGCCGACCGTGTGGTTCGGGCTTGCCGATCATCACGTTCCGTTCGGCGGCACCTTCACCGTCAGCCTCGCCACTTATTACGCGGTGCTGCGCGACCTCTGCCGCGCGATTCTCGGCGCTGGCTTCCACCGCATCGTGATCGTCAACGGCCATGGCGGCAACATCCAGGCGCTGGCGACCTTTACCGGCGAGCTAACGCGCGAACTCGGCGCGCCGATCGCGACCACGACCTATTTCATGGAAGGGCAGGCGGCGCAGGCCGGCATTCTGGAGGACCAAAAGGGCGTGATGCATGCCTGCGAGGCCGAGACCTCGATGATGATGGCCATCCATCCGGAGCTTGTGAATGCGGCGCGGCTCAAGGATGCGCATGGACCGGATTTCGACATCACGGCGTCGCTGCTGCCCTCGCTGAAGATGTTCCGGACCTTTGCCGAGCTCACGCCGTCAGGCGTTGCCGGCGATGCGCGCAAGGCCTCGACCGCGAAGGGCGAAGCACTGCTCGCCGCTTGCGCTACCGCGCTCGCGGCGCGGCTGAAGGCCGGCGAACCCTGGGCGGCAGCCAGGCCCACGGGTCGGCATTAGCTTGCGGAGGGGTCGACGCGATGACGGTTTCAGCGCGCGTCTATCGCATAGGCGAGGTGACGGTCACGCGCGTGAGCGAGACAACGATCGAGATGGCGCCCCCGGCGCGCCTGTTTCCGGACTGGCGGCTGGAACTGATTGCGGGCGAGGAGCGGCGATTTGCACCAAGCGCGCCGGAAAGCCTGCGGGACCGCATTCCGACCAGTGTGCATAGCTGGCTGGTCAGGACGCCAGGATCGACGATCCTGGTCGACACCGGGATCGGCAACGGCAAGTCCCGCCCGCAAGCCGTCTTCGATCATCTCGACACGCCGTACCTCGAACGGCTCGCTGCCGCCGGCGTCACACCGGGGGAGGTCGACTATGTCCTGATCACGCATATCCATACCGACCATGTCGGATGGAATACGCGGCTGGTCGACGGTCGTTGGGAGCCGAGCTTTCCGAACGCCACCTATATCTTCCCGCGGCGCGGCCACGAGTATTTCTCGTCAGCTGAAGGACGCGGGCGACCGAACTATCGGATGTATGAAGACAGCATCCTGCCCGTCGTCGCAGCCGGGCAGGCCCGCATGGTCGAGCCCGAAGGCGAGGAGGTGATCCCCGGCATTCGTTATCTTTCGACGCCCGGTCATAGCGTCGACCACATGTCCATCAGCCTTGTCTCGCAAGGTGAGGAAGCGCTGTTCGCGGGCGACATCATGCACAGCCCGATCCAGGTTCATGCGCCCGAGCTCAGCTCGGTCTTCTGTGCCGACCCTGCTCAGGCAAGGCGCTCGCGGGAAAAGATGTTGAACTACTGCGCCGAACGTGACGTGCTCTATTTCTCGTCGCATTTTGCGGAAAGCTCCGTCGGCCGTATCGCGCGCGGAACGGGCGGCTATCTCTGGAATTTCGAATAGCCGTCCGCCGGGGCGCCGGCGTCCGCCGCGTTATTTGCGCTCCCGGCTCGATCAAATCGGTGGCGATATCTGCGCCCAGACGATTCACGGTCCTCGCGCTAGCCGATGTGCCGGTGCGATGCATTCCGCAGACAATGACGCAAGTTCTTCTGCCACCGAGACGCGGGAAGATCGCGCATGGATTCCGAGCGGCCGCCCCTTCAAGACTCTCAGGCGCGCACGATAGCGCATCGTCGTTTCATGCCTCGATGAAAACTAAGGATGCTGAAGCTTCGGTAATACAAGCCAGGGCCGGTTCTCGTTGACATTGGTCCGGGATTTTTGAATGATGAGCGTCATTCATGACGATGGTCTGGTCAGGCGAAGGAAGCCTGCTGATACAGGGCCGTGACGAGCCCGGTCCGTTCGGGGACAGCCAGGCGGGGAGGAATTCGAGATGACGAGCAGCAGCGCAGGGCGGGTCACGCACGAGCGGTTCGACCATATTCTGAAGATCACCATCGACAATGTGGCCAAGAAGAACGCCTTCAGCCCGGAGATGATGGCCGAGCTCTCGGACGCCTTCACGCTGCTCGACAGGGACGAGGGACTGTGGGTCGGCGTACTCTGCGCAGCCGGCGAGAATTTCACCGCCGGTCTGGACATGCCGAAATTCTTCGGCCCGAACGCCACGAGCAAGCCGCGTCCGGAGGGCAATATCGATCCGTTCGGGCTGGCCAATCAGTGCCGCAAGCCGATCGTGACGGCGGTGCAGGGCATCGTCTTCACGGTCGGGATCGAACTGATGCTCGCCGGCGATATCGCGGTTGCGGCCGAGGACAGCCGGTTCTGCCAGATGGAGGCCAAGCGTGGCATCGCTCCGCTCGGTGGGGCGCATTTCCGCTACACCTCACGCGCCGGCTGGGGCAATGCGATGTATCACCTCTTCCTGTGTGACGAGTTCTCGGCCGCCGAGGCCTGGCGTATCGGCCTGGTCCAGGAGGTGGTCCCGGCCGGCCAGCAGATCGAGCGTGCTATGGAGCTTGCGCGGATCATCGCCTCTAACGCCCCCCTCGGCATCCAGGTCACCAAGCAAGCCGGCCGGAAGTTCATCGAGCAGGGCGAGCAGGCGGCGATTGCAGTGATCGCCGATATTCGCGGCCGCGTGCTCAACACGGCCGATGCGGCCGAAGGCATCAAATCGTTCATCGAACGTCGCGCCGCCGTCTTCCAGGGGCGCTAGATAGGGCAAAGGCACTGACCCAGACTGCAACTTCTGATCGCCGTCCGGCCTCACACTCTCCATGCCGGGGCCTTGGTTTGGCCAAAACTGAACTGAGTGTTGGGCTTTCCTAGAATCGCGGGAAATTCTACTGTTCTCTGGCACCGTCCTGGACGGGAAAGAGGCGCCAATGGACTCGAAGCCGAGCCCCGCAGCTGAACCGAACAACGCCGTCGCCGCGGCCGCAGATGAGCGGCTCAAGCACGCCTACCAGCAGATCGCCAGCGCGGATGAACAGCTCGCGCGCGTAACCGAACGGATCTCGAAAATGGAGCGAGACGACGCCCAAAAAGCACTCGGCTTGTCTGGCCGGCGGCCGTCGTGTGGCGGGCCGGCACTTCGTGGCCTGACCGGCCTGTTGCTGGCGGGCTGCATCATTGGCGGCGCTTTTCTGTCCCAGTCGTCCTCGGGCGGTGCGACCAGGCTGCTCATCACCCGATGGGTGTCTCCGGTTTTCGCCTCGTCCGTGCCGCTCGACCGGGCGCACCCCGACGTGTCGCCGAGCCCTGTCCAGGTCGCCGCAGCGGACGCGACAGATTTGCCGGCGAGTTCGCCAGCCCCGGCCGCCGCCCAGCAGGTGGCGCCCGTCGCTGCTGCAAGCTCTCCCGAACTGACCGAACAATTGCAGACGATCACGCGCAACATCGCGAACCTGGATCAGAAGATCGAACAGCTCAGGGCGGCGCAGGAGCAGCTCGCGATACAGATGGACAGAGACACCGCGAGGGCAATCGGGGAGCTCAAGTCAAGCCAGGAGCAGTTGACACGCCTGATGGCCAAGCCCACCGAGCCGAATCCGCGGTCCAAACCACCATCGGTGACATCGTCGGTGCCCTCATCCGCGGCGCGACAGGTCGCCACCGCAGTCCGTCAGCCAACGTCGACGCACGCATCGCCGCAAGCGCGATCGCCGTCCACAACGCGGTCACCACCCCAATAACCATAGTGTCGTAGTATTGCCGCTCCTGCGAGCCGCCCGGTCGAACGCTTGGGCGGCACCTAAATCGTGCTTCGCTGAGATGAAAAAGGCCGCCGGCTTGCGCCAGCGGCCCCCAACCCCTTAGTAAAGTCTTCCGTGCTGAAATCACTTCGCCGCGCCGACACTCCGACAATGAGGCAATCGTTCGGCAGTGTGAAGTCCAAAGGCGGGCCCTCGAAGCGGAACAAACTCTGCTGTTGCAAGTTGCCCACGTGTCTTTCATGTCGCACGGACCTCTGTGATCATGCGCGCGACGGCAGCGAACGAGCCGAAGCAGCTGTTGCCGCGTATCCGGCGAGCGATAGAGAATCTCGGCCCGTGGCAATCGCTGGCTCTGTTGGCGCTTCCGACGTGCATCGTGGAGCCGATGAAGCTTGCTGCGGTCGCCATCGCCGGCGAAGGCCACTGGTTCAGCGGCACGGCCGTGATCATCGCTGCCTATGCCGCGAGCCTACTCCTGGTCGAGCGCCTGTTTGTGATTGTCAAACCCAAGTTGTTGAAGCTGCACTGGTTCGCCCGGCTGTGGTGTTGGCTCGTCGTCGCTCGTTGCAGGATGACGAGATCATTTCGGAGTGCGCGGTAACCTGCGGTTTCAGATGTTGCCGAAGAGTCTCTGTGGCGAAAACTCATCAGCAACGTCCGAACTCGGCTTCGCATTCGAAATTATTTTGACTGTGCAAGCGCACACGGGCTCTAGTCGTGCTCGAGAATAGGAGACGGCGTATGTATTCGGCTCTCGCAGGAACGTTCTTCATCCTGAGCATCGGCATCCTGATGGCCCATGCCATGGAAGCATTTTGGTGGCGCGAAGCGCCGCGCATCAACTCGGTCGAGCACGACGTGATCGGAAAATTCGGCCGCATCGCCAGCCCCAAGTGAACCGCTGCGAAGACGGGCGGCCGATCGGCAATCGCCGCTGACCGTGCCTGCGATCCACCTCGACCGCACGTCACACGATCAGCCGCCCCTGGCGCTCCGCAACCGTGATCTGCGCCTCGGTGCCGGAGTTGAATTCCAGCCGGTCGGCTTCGATCCCGTCAGAGAAGATGACGCCGCTTTCCGGCATCAGTGAGCGCAGCCTCAGCGTTTCCGATTTGGTCAGGCGGCCGCAGACCAGGCTCGCCTGCGATGAGCGGCTTGGGAACGGTTCGCGGACAGCAAAGTGCAGCTCGGCGCTGTCCCACGCCTGCGGCGCGTAAGTCGCACGTGCGCCGCTGCCGCCGAAGGCACTGGCAATGGCGAGCGAGCCGGTGACGATGCTCTTGAACCAGGCCGTCGAGCCGAGCCCGGTTGCCACGATCAGGCCGGAGGAGGATTGCCGCTCGGCTCGTGTTTCGGTTGCGATCTCGTAGACCGCCGAGGTGTGGGTGCGCGCGCCGATGAAGAGGTCATTGACGGCGTAGAGCACCTCGCCGTTGGTGAGGCTCGCCTTGGCCATGGTCACGGCCTTGCTGGCGCGCTTCTCGGCAGCGACCTCGCGGAGCAGGGCGGGAAGCTCGCTTGCGACGAAGGGCAGCAGGACGCCATCATGGCGCTTCGCATCCGGGTTCAATCCGATCAGCGGATGGCGGTCGAGGTATTTCATGGTGTTGGCGACCAGCCCGTCCTGGCCGAGGGCCACCACGATGTCAGAAGGGCCGAAGATGAAGTTCGGCAGGAAGCCGCGGTCGATGATCTGGTAGCGGCCCCATTGCTCGAGCGTGCGCAACGTCGCTTGCCGCTCGCGCTGATAGACGTCGTGCTCGCGCTGATAATCGGAGAAGTCGGCGCCGAGATGCTCGAGATAGAAGCGGGCCTGGTCGACGGTGAGATATTTTGCGACCAGGTCTTCCAGCCGTGTTCGTCGCGTGACCAGCACCACCTTTCGGTCATTGGCGGCGGACATTGACGGCTCCCGGCAGCGCCTGCTTCTCCATCAGCGCATTGAGCAGCTCGGGCGAGACGTTGAGCTGGCCGATCTTCTCCGCCTTTTCGGCAATGCCTGAGAAGGCCTGCGCAATCAATTGGCCCGGCTGCATGCCGCTGGCGGCGAGTGCCTGGATCACGCGGGTGTCGACGCCCTCGAAGATCTTCATCAACGCACCCACGCGGTAGGCTTCGGCATCGGCGAGTGTACGGGTGTTGGCGGCGTTGAGGGCCACAAAATCCTTGCGCTTGCCTTCCAGCGTGATGTCCGCGACCATGCCGGCTTCGCGCAGCTCGTGCTTCTTGGCGGCGACGGACGCTTCCGCGTCCATCTGTGTCTCGCGGATCGAGCGCTTCTTTTGTTCCACCGCGATCTCGGTGTCGAGCTCGCTTTCACGGATGGCGCGCTCCTGCTCGACGGCAAAGTTGCGACGGGAGAAGATCGCTTCGTCCGCATTCTTCAGGATCGCCTCGCGCGCTTCCGCCTCCAGCGCCTTGGCGGTGTCCGGTGTCGGCTTCACGGCGCGGATCGAGACGGCGAGGATTCGAGCCCGAGGGCTGCGATATCGGCGCGGCTCTTCAGGCCGCTCGCGATGGTCTCGGCAATGCGGTCGGAGGCGCGCAGCGCGTCCTTCAGGGTCAACTCCTTCACCGCCTGCTGCGCCAGCACCTCCGTGGTGCCGAGGATGCGCTGCGGCAGCTTTTCGGGATCGTCCGACTCATAGGTCACGCCGTCCGCCTTGAGGGTGAAGTTGAGCATGCTGGCGGCTTTCTTCGGCTCGCTGATGCGATAGGTGACCTGGCCTTGGATCGTCAGTGCCTGAAAGTCGCGCGCGATCTGCTGGAAGATGAAGCCGGCCTCGCGGCTGCCGGTGGGCACGGCAACCAGCGAGGTGACCGGGCCATAGTAGAAGGTGGAGAGGCCGGCGCCTTCCTGAATGACGCTGCCTGAGCGGTATTTCAGGAGATAGGTGGTGGGCTGGGCCTTGATGAAGCGAATGCCGAACATGGCGGGCTCCTTAAGGTGTCTGAAAGTGTGGCAGGACAACTAAATAAGTTGGACTGTACAACTAAGTATGCTATTGTCAAGCCGGGTGCGGAAAGGGTTCAAGGCGAGGGCAAGAATGGCGGACGGACAGGAAAGGGACAGCAGAGGGGGCGGCAAGGAAACCGCAAAGGGCGGCTCCGGGCTCGACTTCCCGCGGCCGCTGGCGATGGTGGACGTCGTCATCTTCGCGATCAGGGCAGACGCGCTGCAGGTGCTCTTGGTGCAAAGAGGGGCAGGGGCCGGCGAGCCGTTTCCGCATGCCTTTGCGCTGCCGGGCGGCTTTGTCGATGTCGGCAAGGACAGGGATCTCGAGGCCTGCGCAATGCGCAAGCTGAGGGAAAAGACCGGCGTCGCGAGTCCCTATCTGGAGCAGCTCGGCAGCTGGGGCAGCGCCACGCGCGACCCGCGCGGCTGGTCGGCGACGCATGCCTATTTCGCGCTGATGCCGGCCGGAGGCGCAAGCGCGCCGCTCGCCGCCGACGCGCAATGGTTCGCGGTGCAAGGCGAGGGCGTCAAACCGAGGCTCGCCTTTGACCATGGCGAAATCCTGAAGACTGCAATCCAGCGGCTGCGCAACAAGGTCGAGTACACCTCGCTGCCAGCCTATCTGTTGCCGGCGGAGTTCACGCTTCCCGAGCTGCAGCGCGTCTATGAAATCGTGCTCGATCGCCCGCTGGAGAAGAGCGCCTTCCGCACCCGCATGCTCTCGGCCGACCTGATCGAGCCCGTGGCAAAGATGCGCCGCGGGCCGAACCGGCCGGCCCAGCTCTACCGGCTGAAGAAGGCAAAGGCGCCGGTGTATTTCGCGCGCACGTTCAATCCGCCAGGCTGAACGCGCGCGAATGCCGCCGGCCTGCGGATGGCGTCATGCCCTGAGCGCAGGACTCCGGCGCCAAAAATGGTGTATCGGAACGCTTCGGCGCTAGCGGCGGCCTGGTCCCCGCGCCGCAACAGCTATATTCCGGAGGAAACCTATGTCGGCCCTGCCGCTTTCTGGCATCAAGATTCTTGACCTCACGCGCGTATTGGCGGGGCCATTGTCCGCGCAGATGCTCGGCGATCTCGGCGCCGACGTGATCAAGATCGAGCGGCCGGGCACCGGCGACGACGCGCGCGCCTTCGGGCCGCCCTACCTTGAAGATCCCGAGGGCAAGGCCATCAACAACAACTCCTTCTATCTCTGTGCCAACCGCAACAAGCGCTCGGTCACGGTTAACATCGCCAAGCCCGAGGGGCAGGCGATCATTCGCGAGCTCGCCAAAGACTGCGACGTCTTCATGGAGAATTACAAGGTCGGCGACCTCAAGCGCTATGGCCTCGACTATGAATCGATCCGCGCCATCAACCCCGGCGTGATCTATTGCTCGGTGACCGGCTTCGGCCAGACCGGCCCCTACGCGCCGCGCGCCGGCTATGATGCGATTCTGCAAGCGATGGGCGGGCTGATGAGCGTCACCGGCCACATCGACGGCGAGCCCGGCGAGGGCCCGATGAAGGTCGGCCCGTCCATCGTCGACTACATGACCGGCATGAACACCTCGATCGCGATCCTCTCGGCGCTCTATCATCGTGACGCCAATGGCGGTGAGGGGCAACGTCTCGACGTCTGCCTGTTCGACACCGTGATCGCGTCGCTGTCGCATTGGCTCCAGATCTATCTCGTCAACGGCAAGATCCCGCCGCGGCGCGGCACTTGGGGAAATGGCGGCATGCCAGCCGGCGTGTTCCGCTGTGCCGACGGCGAATTGATGGTGGTGGTGGGCAACGATGCGCAGTTCGTGCGGACCTGCGAGGTGCTCGGCACGCCGGAGCTTGCGACCGATCCAAAATTCCTCAAGAACAATGACCGCGTAAAGCACGGCAAGGAGATCATGGCGATCTACGCCGGTCTGTTTCTGAAGAAGCCGGTCGCCTATTGGCTGGGCGAGCTGGAGAAGGCCGGCGTGCCCTCTGGTCCCATCAACGATTTCGCGCAGGTGTTTTCAGATCCGCACGTTCAAGCGCGCGGCATGGAGGTGAAGGTCGATCACCCCTTCGAACACTCGCTGTCCCTGATCCGCAACGCACTGACGTTTTCCGGCACGCCGGTGACGGAGTATCGCTATCCGCCATTGCTGGGCGAGCACACCGATGAGGTGCTGGCCGGCAAGCTCGGTTTTGATGCGGAAAAGATCGACAGCTTGAGGAAGGCGGGGATCGTCTGATCCCGCTTTCACATTTCGATCGTATTCGAAGCATGCTTGCCTAAGACGCCGCTAGTCTGCCGCCACCGATGCCAAGTCGAAGGTGAGCAGATGACACGCGAAGCGCTCCGGGTCGAGCCGATCTCCTCTTTTCTCAACCGCTGGAAAACTGTGCCGGCCGCGCCCGTGACCCGGGCCGGCAACATGGTCTTTGTCTCGGGCCTGCCGCCGTTCGATCCCGAGACCGGCGACATCAGGCCGCTGCCAATCGCACGGCAGACCGAGCTCGTGCTCGAGCAGATGAAGCTGTGCCTCGCTGCCGCGGGCGCCTCGCTCGACAATGTGATGAAGTGCAATATCTACTGCACCTCGAAAGCGCATTTCGACGCGGTCAACGAGGTCTACGCGCGCTATTTCCCGGAAAACCCGCCGGCGCGGATTTTTGTCTGCGTGCCGGAATGGACCGGGCCCTTTGATATCGAGATCGACTGCGTGGCGATGGTTTGAGATGCCCTCGACGCGTACTCGGTGCACCTCGCCCCGCCTGCGGGGAGAGGTCGGATCGCATCGTACGATGCGATCCGGGTGAGGGGGAGTCTCCGCGTGCTCATCTGCAGGTTTTTACGCGGAAGCGGCCCCTCACCCTGACCCTCTCCCCGCGAAGGGCGGGGCGAGGGAACACGGCTGCCTTCGATTTTGCCTACCTTGCCTCTCTTGCCATCACGCGCGGCGCGACCTTGCTTCCGCTATCGGCCGCAGTCAGCGCCATCACCGCGACCTTCACCACGCGCGCGATCACGGCATCGACGTCGTCGACGTCGCACTGGCCGTCCGACAGCTTGGTCAGCCGCTCGGTGTCGCGCACGGTCTGCTGCGCCATGGCGAGCGCGAAGTGCAGGCCCCAATAGAGCTCCACCGCGCTGCTCTCGGGCAGCGCGCGCTTCATCGCCGCGATGAATTTGCGCAAATGGTCGATCTCGCGGTTGCGGATGCGGCGGATCGCCGGCACCGATTCGATGTTGACGCGGATCATGAAGCGCGCCGCAGTCGAGTGCTGGGTGTCGGGACCGAGGCAGCCGCGCAGGGTGGGGCCGACCAGCGCACGCAGGATCTCGGCGATGTCACCCACGCCGCCGCCCGCTTCTTCCGCCGCGCGCAGTTCGCGCAGGCGCTCGCGGTTGAGCTGCAGGCTGCGGGTGACGAATAATTCCGCGATCAGCTCGTCCTTGGAGCCGAAATGATAATTCACGGCGGCCAGGTTGACGTTGGCCTCCGCCACGATGTCGCGCAGCGTCACGTCACCGAAGCCGCGATCGGCGTAAAGCCGCTCCGCCGCCGCAAGGATCGCAGATCTGGTTTGATCGCTCGCCATGACTTGTTTTTCTCCGTCATTCCGGGGCGATGCGGAGCATCCAACCCGGAATCTCGCGCCACAACCTCGGGATTCTCAGGTGCGCCATTGCGCACCATAGTTCGCTCGCCTTTGCGAGCGCCCCGGAATGACGGGGCAAGGGAGGGAGTTGCATTTCAAACATTTGTATGAAACTATCGTTTGAGAGATCGGTTTGTCAATCTGCGGCATTCCGCACGATGGCAAAATCGCCCGTCGCCTTCAGACCGCGCGAAACGCTTGCGCCCCGAAGGCTGCGGGAAGACATTGCGGCTCAAGGCCCTCAAGCGGCCCAGGTCTAGGAGAGGAGCGTTCCATGGATTTCACGATGTCGGCGAAGCAGAAGGACTGGCTCGAGCGCGTGCAGTCGTTCATGCAAAAGCACGTCCGCCCCGCCGTTCCCGTCTACAAGCAGCAGGACGCCGAAGGAGAGCGCTGGAAGGTGATTCCGGTGCTCGAGGACCTGAAAAAGAAGGCGCGCGCCGAAGGCCTCTGGAACATGTTCATGCCGCCGTCCTCGCATGAGGACGACGAGTTCCGCGGCGCGGGACTGAGCAATCTGGAATATGCGTCGCTCGCCGAGGAGATGGGCCACATCAGCTGGGCCTCCGAGGTCTTCAACTGCTCCGCGCCGGATACCGGCAACATGGAAGTCCTGATGCGCTACGGCACCAAGGAGCAGAAGCGGCAGTGGCTGAAGCCGTTGATGGCCGGCGAGATTCGTTCCGCCTTCCTGATGACCGAGCCTGCGGTCGCATCCTCCGATGCCACCAACATCGAGACGCGGATCGAGCGCGACGGGGATCACTACGTCATCAACGGCCGCAAATGGTGGTCGTCCGGCGTCGGCGATCCCCGCTGCAAGATCGCGATCCTGATGGGCAAAACCGATCCAAAGGCCGCGCGCCATCAGCAGCAGTCGCAGATCCTGGTGCCGCTCGATTCCAAGGGCATCACGGTCGAGAAGATGCTGCCCGTGTTCGGCTATGACGATGCGCCGCACGGTCACGCCCAGGTGCTGCTCGAGAACGTCCGCGTGCCCGCCAGCAACCTCCTGCTCGGCGAGGGCCGCGGCTTCGAGATCGCGCAGGGCCGGCTCGGGCCGGGCCGCATCCATCACTGCATGCGCACCATCGGCAAGGCCGAGGAGGCGCTGGAGAAGATGGTCAAGCGGCTCAATTCCCGCACCGCCTTCGGCAAGAAGATCATCGAGCACTCGATCTGGGAGCAGCGCATTGCCGAAGCCCGCATCGACATCGAGATGAACCGGCTGCTCTGCCTCAAGGCCGCCGACATGATGGACAAGGTCGGCAACAAGACCGCCCAGCTCGAAATCGCCATGATCAAGGTCGCCGCGCCGCGGATGGCGCTGAAGATCATCGACGAGGCGATCCAGGCCTTCGGCGGCGCCGGCGTCTCCGACGAGGCGGGGCTGGCGCGTGACTATGCCTCCATGCGCACCATGCGCCTGGCGGATGGACCCGATGAAGTCCACTGCCGCGCCATTGCCAGACTTGAACTTCGGAAGTATGCAAACTCTTCGAAGTGAGAAAGCGACACGGTCGCTTTCTCGCCGTCATTCCGGGATGGTCCGTAAGGACCAGACCCGGAATCTCGAGATTCCGGGCTCGATGCTGACGCATCGCCCCGGAATGACGGGAGACGATGACGGACAATAACGAAGAGGGAGCGTCACCGTGGCGGACGGCGTCAGGAAAGACGAAGAGTTTTCGGGCACGCGGCCGGTGGAGGAGCGCCACCGCATCGACGAGGCGAGCCTCGCCCGCTGGATGGCCGAGCATGTCGAGGGCTATGCCGGCCCTCTGACCGTGCTGCAGTTCAAGGGCGGGCAGTCCAACCCGACCTATCGACTGGATACGCCCGGCCGCTCCTATGTGATGCGGCGCAAGCCGTTCGGCAAATTGCTGCCGTCGGCGCATGCGGTCGACCGCGAGTTCCGCGTCATCTCAGCGCTCGGCCGCCAAGGCTTTCCGGTTGCGCACGCCTACGCGCTCTGCACCGACGATGCCGTGATCGGCTCGGCCTTCTACATCATGTCGATGGAGGAGGGCCGGGTGTTCTGGGATCCCACGCTGCCGAGCCAGCCGGCCGAGATGCGGCCAAAGATCTTCCGCAGCAAGATCGAGACGCTGGCCAAGCTGCACACGTATGAACCCGACAAGATCGGCCTCGGCGACTTCGGCAAGCCCGGCAATTATTTCGCGCGCCAGGTCGATCGCTGGACCAAGCAATACCGCGCCTCCGAGACCCAGCACATTCCCGAAATCGAGAAGCTGATCGAGTGGCTGCCGAAGACGCTGCCCGAGCAGAAGCGCGTCTCCATCGTCCACGGCGACTATCGCCTCGACAACATGATCTTCCATCCGACCGAGCCGCGGGTCATCGCGGTGCTCGACTGGGAATTGTCGACGCTCGGCGATCCGATGGCCGACTTCACCTATCTGTTGATGCAATGGATCATGCCGGGCCTGGAAGGCGCCGACCTCAAGGCGCTGAACATCCCGAGCTGGCAGGAGGCCGCGCAGATCTATTGCGATTACACCGGCGCGCCGCTGCCGGACCTCAACTGGTATTTTTCCTACAACCTGTTCCGCCTCGCGGGCATCACGCAGGGTATCGCGGGGCGCATCCGCGACGGCACCGCGGCCAACGCCAAGGCGATCGAATCCGCCAAGCGCACCGTGCCGCTCGCGAAGGCGTCGTGGGAGTACGCGCAGAAGGCGGGAGCGGTCTAGCGAGAAACCTTGGGACTCCACGAGGCGCGCCGCCGGGTCACTCCGGCGGCCTCAGGCTTTGCGAGCTCTGCCTCGGCTAGCGGCCGCCACCACCGCCGCCACCTCCACCTCCACCACCGCCTCCACCGCCTCCACCGCCGACGGTCAAATACGGGTTGTAGCGTGGATCGGAGTTCTTCATGTAATCCGGCGAGATGTCGCGATCGCGCGACCGAGACTCCAGCGGCAGGGTCGGCACATAGGCGCCACATCCCAACCACGACGTCAGATCGCAACGGACAAAACGCTGATGGAATGCGTTGGCGCTGGTCGTGGTCATCATGCCGGCTGCAAGGACGCTGGTCAGCGCCGCTGCGGCCAATTTCGCTTTGGTCGACATCTGAGATTTCCATCCTTCGGTTCGGCGAAACCGGAATGGCTCGCACGTCCATTCGACGGGGGCAGGCGAAAGCCGGTTCGAGGTGGCGCGCACTTTTCGCGCCGCTCGCATACACGCTGCCGTGAACCTATCGTCGTCTCCAGCGGCGGCGCGCCCATCGTTCCGAAAAGGATGGCTCGGTGCCTAAGACGGGTTCTCCCGCGCGCAATGCGCGATCACCCGTTCGATGAAGCCGGCGCACGCCAGGAGCTCGGAGAGCGCGACATATTCGTCGGCCTTGTGCGCCTGCTCGATCGAGCCGGGGCCGATCACGACGGAGGGGATGCCGGCCATGCTGACGAACAGGCCTGCCTCCGTGCCGAAGGCCACCTTGCAATGGCTGTTGCGGCCGGAGAGTTTTTTGGCAAGCGTCACCCAGGACTCATCAGCGGGCATGTCGAGCGCGGGATATTCCAGGATCTCCTCGAAATCGATGCCGCAGGACGGATTGGCCTTTTGCATCGCGGGTTCGATGGTCGCTCTCGCCCAAGCGAGGAGCGAATCGGTGACCTCCTTGGATTCGGCGATTCCCAAGCCGCGCGCCTCGAACTCGATGGTGCAAGCGTCCGGCACGATGTTGAGCGCGGTGCCGCCGTGCACGATAGAGGTCAGCAAGGTCGTGTGCGGGATGTCGTAGAACTCGTCGCGTGCGCCTTCAGTCGCGAGATGCGTGGCGCGCCGGCTGATCTCGGTTATCAGCGTTGCCGCATGCTCGACCGCGTTCACGCCCTCGGGCGCGATCGAGGAGTGGCAGGCGAAGCCGCGGAAGGTGGCGCGCACGCCGTGCTTGCCCTTGTGGCCGATGGCGAGCTCCATCTGCGTCGGCTCGCCGACAAAGCATCCCAGCGGCTTCACCGGCGCACGGCTCAACATCGCAAGCAGCGGCCGCACGCCGACGCAGCCGATCTCCTCGTCGTAGGAGATCGCAAGATGGATCGGCGTCGCAAGGCTCGCGCGCTGCATCTCCGGCACCATGGCCAGGCACGTCGCGACAAAGCCCTTCATGTCGGTGGTGCCGCGGCCATAGAGCTTGCCGTCGCGCTCGACCATCTCGAATGGATTGTGGGTCCAGGCCTGCCCTTCAACAGGCACCACATCGGTATGCCCTGACAGCACGATGCCAGGCCTGTCCTCCGGCCCGATGGTCACCCAGAGCGATGCCTTCTGCCCGGTGGCATCGACGATCCGCTGCCCGGTGATGCCGAAGGAGGCGAGATAATCCTCGATATAGGCGATCAGCGGCAGATTGGACCGATCGCTGACAGTGTCGAAGCCGACGAGGCCGGCGAGCAGGGTGCGAATGCGATCGGCGATGGGGGCGGGTGGTGAGGTGGGCATGATCTCGGTCGTAGGCAGGCAGGTTGTAGGACGGGTAGAGCGCAGCAAAATCCATCACATTCGCTGCGGCAATGACGGGCTTCGCTGCGCTCGGTCCAGCGTCCGGAGCTAAGCCGCCTCCGGAGTGTAATGAAGGACGAGCAGGTCATGCTGCGAGCAGGGCGCGACAGCGTAGGCATGCCCCTGATCGTCGCTGAACTCGACAAGCAGGTTCCCATGGTCGAGCTGCTCAACGACGGTGCCGACCTGCCCACGGGCAAGCCGATGCCCAGGAAGGTCTGTCAGCAAAGCCACGACCTCAAGGAGTGACGGGCTTGCCGCATGTTGATCGTTCACTTGCATCACAACACCCAACACGTGACGAACCTCGGCATAGGCTCACCGGTTCGCACGATCCAAACGGTTCTTACCACAGCTGCCTTGTTTTGTCGCCTGATGCCGACATCGATGCGCCACTGCGTCCCCCAGTCGTCGGCACCCAGCTGGACTGCTTCACTTGCCCGGGCAGCTTCGAGCAATTGGGCGCTCAACCATGAGGCATCGCCCCGATTCAGATCGAGGCTTTCCCGGAACACTCAAGCTTTGTGCCGGCCGCGAGGGTGCGCCGGGTTCAAGCAATAGTCCTCGATTTTGCGAATATCGAGGATGGCGTGGTCGCCACTTGGAAGGCGGTTCGTCATGGACGCGCGTTGCCGGTTCGAAGCCGTCAGTCCCGAATCAACCGACCCCCTTCAGAAACTCCAATAGCGCTGCGTTCACCTCGTCTGGCCGCTCCTGCTGCACCCAGTGGCCGGCGCCGTCGATGATGCGCACCAGGCGGAGATCGCTGAGCTTGTCGCGCATCAGGCCGACGAGGTCGACGCCGGGGATGAAGGTGAGCACGGGATCGAGGCTGCCGGCGATGAAAGCCGAAGGCTGCTCGATCCTGCGGTCGGCGATCGCCTCCTGCTGGGCGAAATCGAGCTCGGAGGTGCGGTAGCGGTTGAGCGGTCCGCGAAAGCCGCTCTGCGCGAACTCGCCGGCATAATAGGCGATGTCTTCAGGCGTGAGCCAGGGCGGCAGCGGATCGGGATCACCCAGTCCCTCGAGCAGCTTTGCATCGGGCGCTTTGTCGAGTTTCGGCATGCCGGCCCTGGCCTTCACGCCTTCGCCCGAGATCCAGTAATAGATCTTGCGCAGCGACGCCGGCACATCGGCTTCGAGCTCCTTCTCCGCAACGCCCGGCTCTTGGAAATAGATCTGGTAGAAGAAGCGGTCCTTGTAGATGTTGCGGAACAGCTGGATGCGCGGAGCGGGGCCGCGTCCGGTATAGGGCACGCTGAGGCCTGCGACCGCGCGCACCTTGTCGGCGAAGAACAGCGACGTATTCCAGACGATCGGTGCGCCCCAATCATGGCCGATCAGGATCGCCTGCTTCTCGCCAAGCCCCTCGATCAGGCCCGCGATGTCGGAGGCCATCTCCTTGATCGAATAGGCCGCGACGGCCTGCGGCTTGTCACTGCCGCCATAGCCGCGCACGTCGGGTGCCGCGACGCGATAGCCTGCTTCCGCAAGGGCTCCGATCTGATGCCGCCATGAGTACCAGCTCTCCGGCCAGCCATGCACCAGCACGATCAGCGGGCCCTTGCCGGCGAGCGCTGTGCGCAGCCGAATGCCGTTGGTCTCGATCATGGCGAATTCCGGTCGGGTCGTCATGCGCTGCTCCCTGGATTGTGAGGCGTAATCGTCCGCTAGTTGTATGATGGAATAGTGGCGCAGGCAAAGCGAGACCTGTCACCTCTCGCGGCACGATTTGCCCGTCGGGCGGGCGGTGCAGAACCCTGTCAAGCCCGGTGCGCGAAAATATTCCTGTTTACCGAAATTCGGATTTGCCGTATAAGCGCCACATCCCGCCTCGGTTAACAGAGGGACGGATCGCGGTCGTCACGAGACGTGAGGCGGGGATGCGGTGGACGTGAAGGCGCTGTCCGACGAGCAGCGACTGTCGCGGACGGCGAAGTGGTGTGGTCCTGGCGCCCCAGAGCTCTGGCGTCAAGTTGGCGATGATGTTTGCGCATCACCGCCAGCGACGGTGGCAAACGAGAGGGTTCACCGAGGAGAGCGCCTATAAGCCGTAAACCATCGCGCAGGGAAGGCCGGTGTGATCACCGCCTGTACCTGTGGACTCGCGCTTGCGCAGTTTTTT